>Ga0247758_1000010_pt1 | contig 123806 bp, 153 predicted proteins | sample UWRJL156409C4_FD_180950 | JGI IMG/M metagenome (GOLD analysis project Ga0247758, IMG submission 180950) | Plant litter microbial communities from Arlington Agricultural Research Station in Wisconsin, United States - UWRJ-L156-409C-4 | ecosystem: Environmental > Terrestrial > Plant litter >... | reverse complement strand
GGACTTCTTTCAGACGTGTTCGCGTGTGGTGGAGTGAGTGGATTTACAGGGGTGCCCGTTGACCCGCTGACTTCCCCAGCAACCGAGATGGTAACATCGAGCTGTACTCCGTCTTTTTTTTTTTTTTCTTTTTCTCGCTTTCCTTTCTCTTCTCGCCCTTCTCCGTATGTTTAATCCGTACTTTGGCATATTTCTCACTAGCCGCAGAAACAGAAACTTTTCCAAATTTACCAGGAACAAATGTCGGTGTTGCCGATGGCCTGGGCGCAGATGAGTTCTGGGGAACCCCTTGTCTCAAAGATTCACGATGTGACGAACACGATTGGGCGTTACAACGTTTATCGGAAATTCATTCATCCAAGCTCACAGCTTTGTTTTGGCTTTGCCTGCAAGCCGCCCATCCAAACGCGCATTTACCAGCGTGGGAGCATGCATGCTTTAACTTTGGTGATAGACGGGAGCTACCGCGCATCCACTAGCCCACGAGGCGATCAGTAGATGGTTCTGATGGCTCTGAACGACTTCAATCTTCTAAACTGAGGGCGATATGTGAACAATGACAGACATATATCACCACTTAGATATTGCATCCACCCTCAAGGTTTCCGCGTTCCTCCTGGCTGCCAATTTCCGCAGCCTCCCGGCTCCCTTTCCTTGGGACGCACGCAATCCAAAGAATCAAGAACCGACCGAACCACTTTTCCCCAAAGTTTGGACGTCCGCCACTTAAACTTGTCATCTTTGATTCTCGCACTGACAATGCGTTTCTCAACTGACAGCCGTGACGTAACGCACCATTGTGGCATTTGCTGCCTGTCAAACGCGGATTCCAAACACCAGAGGATGTACTCCATACCGAGAAAGTTAGCACCCAATCATGTGTGTGAGCCAATCTATTTCTTTATGCCGACGGTTATTCCCACAAATATCAACACAAAATTTTGGGCATGTTCATGTCACGCGTTTTCATCCCACCAAGGCAGTTACTGGGTGGTCCTGGTGTTGTGGTGGCCGCGGGAGATACATCAATTGGTCTCAACCTCGTCTGTCACCAAAAAAGACTCTAGAGACCCCAATGTATAGACCCTAAAGATACAGTAGCTGGTATGTACAAGCAATGTATATGATGCGTGATGGGCTCCCAAGAAGCCCTATGCACTCAATCTTCCTTCCTTTTTCTCCCTGTAGTCTCCGAACGCCTTGGCTTGACAGTAAAGCCATGTTTTGATGTCCCCGACCCGTATATAACCATCACCGACCACTGAGCGAATGGAAAGAACACACAAAATAATAAAGAAAGGGAATATATGCAAATCCGCCCATCCCTATTCGTGTCATTGTTTTCATGAAGTCCCCGCTCTGTCTTCCCAGCTACTGAAGCGTCGCTTTATGTTGCTTTGGCCGATGAAGCAATCTGCAACAACCTATGTCATGTCTGGAAATGAGCACGTATTGTAGCCATCCTAACTGCGGGCGCATCACGTTTTGATCATCGTATTAGGAGCAGCGCTGTCTCGAGCTTGTTGCGACTCGATGAACCCCGGACGCCATTTCAGCAGGTACTTGCTAGCCAAAGGTCGAGCATCCTCGTCTGTTACGGAAACGTCAGTATAAACCCAGCGGCACGGGCAAAAAGCAAAGATAACTCACACTCCAGCCAAATATCTGCTACGGTATCCAGCGCAATGTCCCTTACCGGTGGCCTCATCATAACCAAGTACAGCAGACTGGTCAACGCCAGCTGTACTTTGGTCGGGTCTCCGCACAACGACTTGAGCCGGCCAAGTACCGCCCTACTGAGTTCTGGAATCTCAGCTAGGAAACGGGTAAGAACCTTATCCTGGGCGGTGGTATACGTCAATATTCCATCCACCAAGCGCAGCGCCCACTTCTCATAATGCAACGGTGCGTCGGTTCGGCTCTTTTTGGTCAGCTGGTCGTTGTACCACTCCTCGCAGAGCCAAGCAACAGCCACCTCTATGCGGCGGCGCCAGTCCTCCAGCACGTAGTTATACAGCAACTCTCTGATCATGTTGCTGAGGCCCATTCGAGTACGGTCAAGAGTATTGTCGGCGTCTTCGGGCTTGATACCGCTGCTCAAGTCCTCAAGCGCCGCCGTGCTCCGGGTGGCCAGACGGGTGATCAGTGTCAGCCAAGAATCGCGGTCATATGAGCTAGCAGCCAGACGGTTGATGCCCGCCTTGGGTTTTCGCGCGACGGCTTCCTCAAGGCTCGGAAGTGGCCCGAAAATACGAGATGAAGCGACCTGACCAACCCGCAAGGCAATATCGGGATCGATGGTTGGTGGGGGTTGAAGTTTGAAGGGACCCAACGGAGCAAGAACGGTAGATGTAACTGGCTCCTCAACTGGCACTTCAGGGGGTGCGCTATCGAGCTTGTTGAGAATCTGCTCCGTGTCCTCAGCTGCGTAAAAGTTGGGCTCATAGTCATCGTCATCTTCCTCAACACCTAGAGGGGCGGTTTCTGGGTTAAGGATAACAGGAGGCTGAGCTGGCGCCGCCGCCGCCGCCGCCGCATAGAGGGCGCTGAATCGTGCCCGTACTCCCTAGACCGGTGTCAGTTTGCGTTCACTCCTTGGGAATACACAAAGTACGTACATTGAGTGCTTGCTCGAGGATCTGTGGGTTCATCATAGCCAACGTCCTGACATTTATTTTGGCAGCCAGCGCCGCGGGCACTTGGGTAGCGTCGAAGGCTTGCAAGCCAGGATTGTTGGTGAGTGTGTAAACCGCTGCTAGGCTTTGTGGCCCAGGAACCATGTGTTGGACCTGGGCCGTAGGTGCGCCATCCATTCGCGGCCTTTTGGCGTCGTTGTAGTCGGCAGCAGGGGGTTGGACAAATGGCCGCTTTCTGTTCGCCTCATCAAATATTTCAGCCCTTGACCGCACCAACCGCTCAATATGTTGTTGTATGCGCGGCGCTATGGGGTTAGCAGGATCCCTGAGCAAGGTTAGCCGCCAAAACATCCACGACATCCTGCGGGGGGAACCGGTACCGTTTGAGTAAGTGGAGCAGAAGCATGCGGGTCGTCTTCTCCATCGATTTTATCAGCACCTTCGACTTGGGTGTCATGGGGGAATTGGCCAATTTCAGGGGGTTAAAGTTGAGAACCGTGTTCATGATACGGTTTGCCGTGCCGGGGCGGGTTCGGATCAAAATAGAGAGCGTGTTGAGTGTCGCGTCAACAAGCAGGGCATCACTAGAGAGGGGCCTGCGGTTAGTATGTACACATATTTAAACGAAGGTGGTTTTGTATACCTGCTATTGTCCTGCAACACTGAGAGGATTCTGTCTAACAGACCAGCCGCTTCGGCCTCAAGAAGACGGGGATCCAGCAGGGGATGGTTTGGTGGAATCATCGATAGGGAGACATCAAGACCGCCCGACTGATGTTTTCTGAGTTAGTAACAACATTGCAGTCACCAACGGGAGCGCCTAACCTTTTGTTCCATGCCATTCGAGGCCGTCTGGGTCAGCACGACCCGCTGGACGAACTTGATACAGCAAATCTTGACGGGCGTTGGAGATACATCCCAAATTCGCAGGATTCTTGACTTGATTGCCGATATAGACTCCCAGCTTTCCTTGTGATAGGAGTTGTGAATACTATTACAAGTGAGCATGTTAGCATATCAAGATTCGATGAACTATTCCAACATCCGTCTCCCTTGACCGCGCTGAGGCCAGCATGGTTGGAGCGACCATGTATCAAACGGACAGAGGCACATAGCGTCAAGGCACAGCGTGACGCAGAGACGGCGCATGTGGATGGCGGGTTGCCAAGGGCATGAGGGAGAAAGAGGCAATCTCTTCAAACACTTACATCCATCGCATAGCAATTGGATAGGCGCTCGCAGCAGCTATGACGCTGGCTTTGAGCACCAGAGGGTCTTCGTTTGGGCTATCCACCAGCGACCGCAATGTGTCCAAGATAGCCACCGTCAAGTTCTCCTTGTCCCTGCTGCTCAGGGCAGGAGTTGAAAGCGACTCTGCCAGAAACTCAGCGCCCCATCTCCGGAGCTCAACGGGCGACGAAGGGCCAATGATTGGTAAAATGCCCTTGACAATTCTATCGTAATAAGAAGCATTCTCCAGAACGATCTTGCGTGCCGCGTTGAGCTGTTGGATCTGCTCTGCGACCGAGAGCGGCTTTACAGGAGCAGCCATGATGATGGTTTGGTCAAGAGCGAGCGAGCGCTCTGGGTGCAAATGCGGTTGTGTCAGAGCGCGTTGGTGACGGGATGCGCGGGAGAAAATGATGGTCAAAGAAATCTACGAAAGCCCAGGCAAAGTGAAGATCAAAGAAGCTGCAGCGACCTCCGCAGTTCACGCCAATGCCGTCCCCTCGAATCGAGGATGGACTTTTCGGCGGTCGATCCCCAAAAATCCAGCGCGCTCTCCCAGTGAATTTAGATATCAACTTTGTGGTCCGGTAGGTTGCTCATCCTATGCGACACGAAAGCGGGCGTCTCGTGGTCGGCGTGGAAAGTACAGTCGTGTTCGAGGGAGAGATGTCGAAGCATGAGCAATAGTTTTCGGGCGGCTAATCGGCTTTCTCAATGTAAAAAAGCGAAGCCAGGTTGGACCGATCGGGGAGATGGGGGCGTCGTAGAATCCAGAACACTGGCTGTTCGATGGACGATGGTCGGTTTTGCCGTCAAAAGTTTGGAGCCTTGGATTGAAGCTGCGCCGAGGCCGCCTTGAACGCGCTTGACGTGGGCTGGGCTAGCTGCAGCGGCCCACATGAACACCCTAGTCTTTTTGTAGCTCAATGAGCCGAAGAACAGCCGTTTGCGACGGAGCTCCCTCCTATCCGGCGCAGCAAATGATTGGCTTCAGCTTGATAAGCTATCGAGTCGGGGAAGCACAGCGGAACCAGCCGACACTTTTCAGCATCTTGCCGCGGCGCATCACGGTTCTGACGCAGCTGGGGCGTTCTAACTGTCGCTTCTTTCACACACAACGATCCGTCAGGGTCAACCAACGCAAAAATGGCTGGGTAAGTCCAACATCAGATGCCCTGTATGCGACGATTGGATATGTAAAGAAACTCTAACTTGTCGTTACAGCATGCAACACAACAGCTACTATCGCGAGAACCGCCATTCACCCGCCCTCATCCGCGCTCGACGGCCGTACATCGTCAAGAATGCTCTCATGGGAGCCGGATTCTGCCTGCTCACCGCCGGAATCTGTAAGTCAGACGTATAAGCTGCGCCCGGTCGATTAAGATTACATCATTGCTTTCTTTGGGGTCGGGGAACTATGGGCTGACGTGACGCTGCCGCCAGACGCATATACCATTTCCGTTGTTGGCCAGGATGAATTTGTCGACGTCAAGGTACCAGATACACCTGTAAGGAGTCCACAAGGGACGACTCGGGGGCCGAAGAATTAAGCCCTTCGCGTCGAGAGCGACGTTCGGGAACGGGTCGTGGGGTTCAGGAGGCCACGAGCCTCGTTGTATTGCGACATAACAGCAAAGGAGCTATTCAACAAGGTATATAACAAGGCCCGAAACACCCAGCCCGCCCATACAAAAGGCTTGTCATGCTGTATACACACACATGTACTTATGTAACATCAAACAACCCACCAATTCTTCCCAATACCCATCGAACCCGGAAAACCACAAACCCATGTAAACTCCTCATCAACGTCATTGACGCGGGGAATATTAGCCAGCAAATTCGAGCTGCTGATGTCCCATAAAAATATTTTTGATACCTCAACCCCATAAGAATGCTTCGTCCACACGCCATATGGAAAGAAAACATCATCAAGATGCTTGAGCAATAGACTCGCGCTTATTTGGCTGCTCGGCGGTCATCCGCTTCAAACTCTCGTGGACAACCGGAGGGTGTGTTTTCTGCGTTTGCACGGGCGAATCACCGTTCATAGTGGTTGTGCTTGAGGAAAACATGCCCCCAGGTTGATGTGAGTGTCTTCGATCTCCAGACGGTGGCCCTGAGTAGGGAGGTTGGACAGGCTGCTGGCGCTGGAGCTGGTGGGATGGGTGATTTGGGTTTGCCCAAGGCGTTTGCTCGAGAAATTGCTCGCCAGCAGAACCTACAAGGCTAAATAAGTTCCTAGCCGGTGACCTCTCTGGTTGTAGTGCCTGTGGCTGAAAGGTCTGCGGATGGTTTGGTCGAGGTACAGGCTCGCGGGAGCGCTATAGATCGCTGTTAGCAAAAACCCACGCGCGAGGTACCTAGCCATTCGTCCACGAAGGAATTCAACTTACAGCCATAGCTTCCAGGTCACTCTCCAGTTGATCTTCGGATGCGCCATGAATTGTCGGCGCGGCGGGAAAGCCAACATGTTTGGCGAACCCAGAAAGAATGGACACCTCCTTGTTGTACGCAACCGCCTGCCTAACGGTCTGCGTTTTTGACGTCGGGAAGGGAATGCCATAATCCGGTATGGTATTGGCATAGTGTCTGCGCTCCTGCTGGATTTCATACCATTCTTGCCCCAGCTCATCAAGGACCTTCTCCCTCGACTCACGCACGGCTTGATAAAACTGCGACATCATCTGTGATCGTTCTGCGACAGCTCGACTCCTCAGCACGGACATCTTGAGCTGCATTTCGAGCTCGCTAAGCCGTATTCTTTCTTGCCGTCGATCTTCGATGCACTTCAGCATCGCTAGATATTCGGGGTGGGTTGGGTTGTCGCAGTTAAGCATCGCTTCCTCTTGGTTAAGCTGGTCTAGGCGTTCCTGGTATAGTCTTCTCATCAATTAGCAAGACTCCAGTGATAGGGTTCCAAGCAGGCTTACCTTTCTCGAAAGTTACTGAACTGCTTCTCAATGGCTGTCAGTTCTTCCCAGGCGGCCTTCTTTCTCTCCACTGTACGCATGTTAGCATTCGGCGTAATCGACGGGGTTGCCGCCTACGTACACTCTTCCTCATTTTTGTGAGCGGCTTCTGCTTCGTCGGCGTCTTCGTTATGGTCGTCATCAACGTGTGTCGCGGTGCCCCTAACAATTGGGTCTTCAGCATCGTCTGGAGGGTCGTCCTGAGCTTCTTCTGTCGCCTGGCCAGCGGATTCTTCAGGGCTTTTGCTTTTTCGCTTCTTTGCGACATTCCGCTTTGTTTTCTTGGATCTGCCGGAGTCTATTGTGTCATCCTCGACAGAAGCAACGGGATCTTCCTTGTTCTTCGGTACGGTCGACACGGCCTGGTTGTTGTTGTCTTCTTCGCCCGTGTGATTGCCGCTTTGAGGGTTTGTAGATGTACCGCCCTCATCGTCTGCTACGACGGCGTCATCCGCTGAAAATTCGCCCTCTGGAGCCCCAATCGAGCCGGTTCGCTTCCTGAGGGGTTGTTCCGACTCGGATTGCTCCGCTATCGAGGTGCGTTTTCGCTTCCGAGATTCCTGCGAGTCCTGCCTTGCAAGCAGCGAAGCGGCAGACTCTGCAGAAAAGACTGCCTCTTGGATTTTCTTGGGTTGGGAGGGCGATCGCGGTCGCTTCTCCTTGCCGAATTCAGGATCGGGTTCTGGTTCGGGCTCGCTCGAAGCTACTGACGCATCGTCCTCTTCGTCTTCGGCTTCGGAAAGAGATTCGTTGTCTGTTGCCGCGTTTTCGGCCTCAAGTTCATCTTGCAGTTGCTGCTGGAGTTTGCTTGGGCTGCGCTCGAAAACTCTCTCGCGGCGGTCGACGAATTGCCGACTACCGACCTCACCGAGAATACTCAGCATGTCGCGCGTCGCGCCGTTCTTTGGAGGGGTATCGTAGAGTCGCTCCGTTTCGGCTTCGGAGTCATTGATGTCCATGTCCGACAGTTTGCTCTCGTCGTCCGAGTCCGAGTCTGCGTCAGAGTCTTCCCTGACGCCGTTGCCATTCCGCTTCGGCGTTCCGGGACGACCGGGACTATTTTCTTGTATATCGAGCTCCATCTCATCAGGATCTGCGTCCTTGTCCTCGACGTCGCTCAGCGGGCTCGAGAGGTTGCTAGGGCTATTGTCGAGAAGGGGCGGAGGGGAGCTCGAAAGTGCCAAAGGCGGGGCGGTATCGCCTGTGGCCATCGTGAACCATGCGACTTGGCCGAAGGGGGCCCTACGATGGTTGCGCCAATGGAGGTTGTGGGCGGAGAAGAGGAGGAGCGCAAAATTGGACGAGGTCCCAAAGCGGGCAGCTTGAGATGGTCGGTCGGATGGGAAGGTTGCGCGACCAGCTGAGCGGCAGGACAGCACTTCCGGAGGTTAAAAAAAATGAAATACGTGCAATTTTGTATAGCGGGATTTGGGTTGAAAGAATGCGCAACGAAGGTGAGGGACGGAGGGTGAGGGGGGGAACCGAATATTGACAACCTTGGAGGAGAGCTGGATCAAACCAGCGGGAGGGAGTACGGGTGACCTGGGTCTTGCGGCTTGCCGCGCCGCTGAGTGAAGGCGGTGAGTGCGAGCGGCAGTTTTGATAACGATAAGCGAAAAGCGATTTTCTGGGTTCGGCTGCGCATGCCCTGCCAAAAATCGGATGGTGGAACAGCGAACAGCAGCAAGCTGCTACTTTCTGTTTTGCCCTCTTGCAATTGGACTGTGCCGCGAACTCAACTTGCCTCTCTGAACTATATCTTCGAGGATTGATCTCCGATTTGCCTCCAACTGCGCGACAATTAGAGTCGTTGACAGCTCCCCCACAGCTGCTGCTCAAGCAGCGAACCCCGCGAGCATGGCCAAAAGGTGAGGAACGCCCGAGATTTCTGCCCCTCGCCGAGAATCATAGCTCACCTTTTCCTAGCAAGTCCGCATTGACTGCGCCGAAAAAGGCAGTCGATCCCGTCCTCGATGCTCTTTTCTTGACCAGCGTGAGTGCCAAAGAGCGCAGACAGACTCCACGAAGCGAAGCATCTGCTGACACGGTATTAGGCCGGACCGATAAAACCTGCTCAGAAATCAAGATATGCCGAGCCGCTTGCAAGGAAACCTAAGGGCAAACCAACAATCGAAGACGAGGATGAGGTCGACCTGGAGAAATTGTCGGAGGGGTCAGGTCTCGACGATTCGGTTAGCGGGCAGGGGTCCTCGGATGAGGAACCCGAATCCGACAATGCAAGTGACGCTTCTGGTGCGGGTGAAGATGACCAAGCCGCTGAAGTCCCCAAGGTCAAGGTCTCTCACGAATTGGGCGCTCAAGAGGACCCGCGGAAACGAAAGCGGAGGCAGAGGGACGAGTATGACAACCTCGAGTCCAAGTACCTGGACCGACTGGTCGATGAGGAGCAGCCGACCGGAAAACGTCTGAAGGCTGATGAGCCAGCCACGGCCGACGCTACCGACGCCGCTTCTGACAACGATGCCGACTCGGGCTCGGATGATGTTGTTCCCGTACATGAGTCTTTGGCAGCCGATCCTGCTGTAACGGATTTGGAGAAAGCAAACCGCACGGTCTTCCTCAGCAACGTCTCTGCCGAAGCAGTCACATCTCGTCCAGCCAAGAAGATTTTAATGGCCCATCTTTCATCCATCCTGGACAAGAAGGCGTCGCCTCCGCAGAAGATTGAGTCGATACGGTTCCGCTCAACAGCCTTCTCAACAGCTGCGATACCCAAACGTGCGGCATATATCAAAAAGTCAGTTTTGGAGGCCACGACAAAGTCAACCAATGCGTATGTCGTCTACAGCTCCAGCGCGGCGGCACGGCTTGCCGTTGCCGAGCTCAACGGCACTACCGTTTTGGATCGTCACCTCAGGGTCGACAGCGTGGCACATCCGGCAGCTGTCGATCACCGACGTTGCGTCTTTGTTGGGAACCTCGGCTTCGTCGACGATGAAAGCATTCTCGACACGAAGATCAACGAGGATGGCAAGGAGGTGACTGAGAAGAAGAGGCGGACAAGGATTCCAATGGATGTCGAGGAGGGGCTCTGGCGAGTATTTAGCAAGGAAGCCGGCAAGGTTGAGAGCGTTCGTGTGGTCAGGGATCCCATCACCCGTGTTGGCAAGGGCTTTGCTTATGTTCAATTTTATGTCAGTTCCCTCCCCCATATTGCTTCCCCAAGTCTGAGAGGTACTGATAGGAAACAGGATGTCAATGCTGTCGAGTCTGCCGTCCTCCTCAACGAAAAGAAATTCCCGCCTATGCTTCCTCGCACGCTCCGTATTAGCCGATGCAAAGCTCCGCACAGGACAGCAAGAGCAATGGAGGCCAAGCATGGCAAGAATCCGCTCGCCAACGTGAAGGGCAAGGGAAAGCCGGACCAACAGAACACTAGCTATGTGCCAAAGGTCACTGCCGATGACAAGACGCTGGCTGGTCGGGCAGGTAAGCTTCTTGGCCGATCGGCTGCCTCGCAACTTGGAGGTAAGAAGAAAAAGTGGGACAAGACCCATGCTGTACGGCGGCGAGACAGCGCTCCAGGTGCTCGGGCCCCCGAAACCGACGGAAAGAAGGTGATGAAATCCCCCGAAGATATTGTCTTTGAAGGACGCAGGGCAAGTTCAAAGGACGGCCGACCGAAGGACTTAAAGTTCAAGGGTGGCGGTAAGCACAAGAAGAAGGGTGGGCCCAAGTCTGGTGGAAAGGGAGCAATGAGAGCCGCGAAGTGGAAGTCTGGAGGTGGTGGGGACAAGTAAACTTGAGTTTCAGGCCCTTTGTCTTGAAAGTATTTAGATGCTGTTGGTGTTTTGAATCCCGTATATGCCTTCAGAGGCGGCTAGACTACTTCCTGTAGTGATGGATAAGCGAGACGAGGGAAAAAAACTTATTTCCTGAAAGTGCCGTAAGGCTGCGTGGACACCTGGGGCAGTCAGCGGTGAAAGCCACCAAACATGCGTGTTGTTGCCTGCGCACTCTGCCCCTGTTACTCAAAACCTGCGGGAAAACTTACACAATTGGCTGATCCCCTGCAGAGTGGATGCCTCGAGACAGTGCAGGTTGGACGATGACCCCGAGTGAAAGAACCAACCTCTCGCCCTGGAGTAAGGCAGTAATGGTAACTCGAGGAGTAAATCACGAAAATAGCAAGATGTGTGCAAGACGTCCATCATTGGGCTTTGCAAAAGGGCGTTGTAGCCGCGATAAGAAGTAGCGGGGTCGTATATGGGGGGCTCAGGTGAGTGGGCTTTGTAAGAACCAAAAGGCCGGTCACATTCCATACGCCAACCATGATGTGTATCGTCTATACCACTAGCTAGCCCCTTACACCTACAACAATAATAGTTTACCTTGAAATTGAAGGGGAAAGGGTAATCGTCTCCACTTCATTTGGAGTCGTGTCAACCGGACGATTTTATATGACATACCTCCAGTTACGTCAGAGGATCTTACTTCTCAAAATGTTCCTGATAGGGTGCTCCGTATTCATCGGGTTAACTAGGTTGCTATCTCAAGGAAAAGAAAGGTGTGAATAACGGTGGTAAGAAAGTTTGTCTTGATGAAAACCAAAACCGTTTTCGGCTACCACCTGTCTTCCTTTTAAATCCGCCGGATTACCATCCACATCTACCACGAAAGAAATACCACCAGAGACAAAAAGGTGCTCAAGGGAAAGAAAGGCTTATTGTTTCGTCATCAATATCTGTCATCGATCGCTTCCTGCGTGAAAACCACTGTACAGGGTGAAGGGGGTATGTTCTCCGCCGAAGGGAAACCAGAAACAGACATCTGTCTTCCAACTCCAACGCAGTCGCTAGTAATCAACTCTGCTAATTCGCAACAACGCACATTTCTCGGCCCTTTAATACTCGGCCTCGCCATCGTCGGCGTCAGTCGAGTCGGCGGCAACCTCCTCATAATCCTTCTCAAGCGCAGCGAGATCCTCACGAGCCTCGCTGAATTCGCCCTCTTCCATACCCTCGCCAACGTACCAGTGGACGAAAGCACGCTTGCTGTACATGAGGTCGAACTTGTAGTCCAGGCGAGACCAGGCCTCAGCGATGGCCGTGGTGTTGGAAAGCATGGACACAGAGCGGTCGACAGAAGCCAAGCCACCATCGGAGGGCGAAGAAGTGGGCACTGCGACGGGCTTCTGATAGTTGATACCAATTTTGAAGCCAGTAGGACACCACTCGACCAGGTTGAAGGAAGCCTTGGCCTTGAGGGCAGCAACGGCGGCGCTGCAGTCACGCGGGACAACGTCACCGCGGTAGAGGAGAGCGACAGCCATGTACTTTCCGTTACGGGGGTCGCAAACCACCATCTGGTTGTTGGGCTCGAAGCCTGCCAATCGTTAGCACAACGAGTTTATAAGCAAACCAGTGAATAGCTTACATTGGAAAGTGAGGTCGGAGACCTTGAAGCTCTCGTGAGAGCTCTTGGCCGCGGAGATGACAGGAGCGTAGCTGATCAAGGGATAGTGGATACGAGGGTATGGCACCAGGTTGGTCTGGAACTCGTTGAGATCAACATTAAGCGCACCGTCGAAACGCAGCGACGAAGTGATCGACGAGACGACCTGAGCAATCAAGCGGTTGAGATGCTCGTAGCTGGGCCGTGCGATATCCAGGTTCCGACGGCAGATGTCATACACAGCTTCATTGTCGACCAAGAAGGTGCAGTCCGAGTTCTCAATCGTGCTATGGGTGGAAAGAACAGCATTGTACGGCTCTACGACAGCGGTAGAAACCCGGGGCGCCGGGTAGACAGCGAACTCAAGCTTGCACTTCTTGCCGTAGTCAGTCGCCAGGCGCTCAAGGAGAAGTGCACCGAAGCCGGATCCTGTACCACCACCGAAAGAGTGGAAGATGAGGAATCCTTGGAGGGATTGGCAGTTGTCTGAGCCGCAAAACGTCAGTCGTCGCACATGCAAGGGTGCGTGTGGGAGGAGGCGTGTCTTACCAGCGACACGGCGAATACGGTCAATGACGCTATCGGCCATCTCCTTGCCGATGGTGTAGTGACCACGGGCATAGTTGTTGGCGGCATCCTCTTTTCCGCTGATCAACAGCTCGGGGTGGAATAGCTGGCGGTAGCTACCAGTGCGGATCTCATCGATTGGGGAAGGGTCAAGGTCGACGAAGAGGGAGCGCGGGACGTATTTGCCATTGCTCGTCTCAGTGAAGAAGGTCTCGAACGACCCAGAATCGCCAATATCTTTCACGCTAGGGTCCGGGCGGCCATCGGCTCCGAGGCCATGCTCGAGGAGGTAGCTGGAACATGCTGGTTAGCGGAGGCCGGATAGCCCAACAAAAGCGGTGAGGTCTCACAGTTCCCAGGCACTGTTGCCGAGCTGGGTTCCAGCCTGGCCCAGATGAAGATGGAGAATCTATTCATCGCCTTGTCAGCCACCTCGCACCTCATATCGGCAACGACAGGTTTTTGTGCGGGGGATTTATGGCTGGCAAGACGTTGGCAGTAGTCTCGGAAGGAGAAGCTCGGGTGCCTGGCACCACAGGTCCGAGAAGTACATGAACCCAGATACTGGAACATTTAACTTGAGTGTTCCTGAGATACATGATGTTGCATAATCGCCGTCCTAGACGCCATGGGGCCGTGGTTGCCGCTGCTTGACCGTGGCAGTTTCCCAGGTCCAGCGATAGCTGCATGGAATAGGGGGACCCAAACTGAAGCGATCGCTGGGCCGGTATCATGCACTCTGGACAGCAGGAGCTTGTAACTCGCAACTTACCTCGCCTCTCATTTCGACTTGATTTTCTCGCAAAAGGGCTAAGTGGCGTCGTCCGGAAGGTAGCAGGAGATGATTTGAGCGCGCAGCGCGGCGGTAGGCAAACTGACAGAGGAAAGGGCGAGTGGTGAAATGGTCACAGTCGAGGAAGTGTTGCTGGAGTCGACAGATTTGTGGATACAAAATCAGGGAGGGGCAGTGGACCAGCGCGCTTGACAGCACACAGGGTACCGGGTACCATGGGTTCCCCCTAGTGAGTGCGGAGAAGCAGGTACCAAGTACGCTAGGCCCCTGTCTGCCCCGCACTTGTCTCAGAGCTCACCGCCTTCATCTTGGGGGTTTACGCAGGAACTGGAGCGCTTCTGATTTGCCAGCGCGAGCTTGGGATGCAAGGCACGTCGGCCGAACCCGTGCTCTACGCGGAGCTTAGAGATGTGAGAGTCAACAGACGTCAAAGGTTCCTGGACAGACTGAATAACCCACGATTTCTTGACAGCTTATTTTACTTGAGCACAGCTTGTTCCGACAACGCCGAGCCAAGCGAAATCGAGCTCAAGCCAATCGGGGCAAACGGGATCATGCAAGGAGGATCAGCCATCCCAGATTCATGCCATTGAGTGAACCACTGGTGGCTTTGTGAGATTTTAAGAGGTAGTTGAAATGGTATGGTTTTGAGAATCAAGTACACCTCCGCCGGGGTAATAAAGGTTAGCACGGCCAGGGACCCACTGTTAGCCCCTGCCATAGGAAACCCTGGAATCATAACAGTGGACCCCATTCCACGCTAACCTTTATTATCCCGGCGGAGGTGTAGCAGAAACACCCGGTGCTTATTCCTTAGGACGCTGCAGTGCAGCCTGGTTGGGCGCGGGCGCGCAGAACCCCACTGCATGTCCGCCCGAGTCCGGCACCGGGTTGCTTGCTGCTTTAGTAATGGATGCGCTGCACAGGAAGAGACATTTCTGGAAGCTCCCCGTTTCATCAGAGCCGAACGGCAGGCGCGGTCGCGTGGTTGGTGCGACGATCGCGTTCTGTGTTCCGCGGATCCGGCTCCTTTCCGCAGTGTTCTTCCAATCGCAATCCGGCGCCGACGGGCGCACCCGGCGCGAAACAGCTCGGGCCGGCGATTGGATACCCAGTACGGCCGTAACGCAATACGGCGTCGTGCCTGGCTGCCTTACAATGTTGACGTCCAGGAGGAGCTGCTCCCCTGACTTGGTCCGGGGCACAATGGCTCTCGCGGTGTACGGACGGGTTCGACGCGTCACCCGAGGGCTCACTGCTCTAGCTTCGTAAAACGCGAGTGAGACTTGCGGTGAGCGCTGTAACCTCTCCCCAGATTAGCCGCCGAGGCATCATCCCCGGTCGTCGACGTCAATGACAGGGACTCCGGGGTCAACAATGTACTCGAGTCAGGGATCAGCACCATATCAGAGGTGGATCGCAAGCTTATTTCAACGTCGTAGGTCCCACGGACCCTGGCGTCGGAAGTTTGACGTGCCACCAGACACGCGAAGGATGAGGTCATTCATATCTTGTATGTCGGCATCTCAAATTAGATTAGGGAATAAAAGTTTGCCCCCAGTACATGTTCTGGGAGCATGCCGCCCCGTCTCTCATCGTCATGCTGGGTTTAAAATGCGAAGGCAGCCCAAACACCGCCATCTCCATCAAAACACAGTTCCAGTCCTTACACATGCCCACCACCCAACTCAGATTAGCTGGTGGCTGAGTGGGTTTCGTCCAAGAACCTGCTGGCGTCGAGCCCGAGCACGCTCAACCTCCGGATAAAGTCAAACACCGTCGCCCTCTCCTGCGCTGCCTCTTCCAGCCGACGCGTCTGATCCTCCAGTTGGTGCTCTAACTCGGTCCTGGTGCCGTCGGCGGCGGCTATACTGCTGACAAGTCTATCCTCCTTCTCGTCGAGCATGCGTTGCGTGTTTGCGAGGATTGTCTTGGTAGCCGCCAGTTCCGCCTCGTGACTCCCCAGCCCGTCCTTCGCAGCATCGAGTTCTCTGGCCAGGCGGTCGCGTTCCGCATTCAGCTCCTCTAACGACTGAGCCAAGCTCTCCTGCACAGAGTTGTGCTCCTCCACCAAAGCGTCGTACTTTTCCGTTAGCTGCGTGATGGCCTCTTCTCCTTCTTCCTGTTCGCGCACCTGCCCCTGCAGCTTTTCGTATTCTTCCTTCCACTTCTCGATTACCTTGTCCTTGTTGCTTGCCGCGATTTCCTGCCCCTTCAGCTCCTCGACCTGCCTCTTGAGCTCGACAATGTCTCTCTGGGAGTCAAAGTACAGCCGCTTGACATTCTTGTACTTGGAAATGACCCTCTGGAGTATGTCGTCGTTGGGATCGGTGTTAGCGGCCAGGACACTGTCTCTTCTGTTCCTCAGGCTCATAACTTCTGATTGAAGCTCCGAGATTCGCAAGTCTTTTGCTGCCGTCTCCTGCTTGGCAACAGCCGCCTCTTGTTTGAGCGCGGCAGCTTCCTCCTTCAGTGTGGCGGCCTCCTCCTTCAGTGTAGCCGCGTCCTGCTTCAAGACGATGGCTTCCCTCTTCAGACTGGTGGTATCCTGCTTGAGTGTGGCGGTGTCATGTTTCAGCGTGACGGCTTCTTCCCGAAGAGTTGCTGCTTCTTCTCTTAACGTAACAACTTCCTGTCTCAGTGTGGCCGCCTCTTGCCTGAGCGTGGCAGCCTCTTGTTTTAGGGCGACAAGCTCGTTGTTCTGCATAGCGGAGCCGTCAACTGGCGTTGCGGCCGGAGTGGGGTTCTGGAAGTAGCCAAGCTGCTCGCTTGACCGACGGCGTGTAGGGAATGCCTGGCTGTGGGACTGGCCGTGGGTGAACGGTGGTGCTGGGCCGCCCATGGCTGGGTTGGGGTAGTGGACCAGCACATAGCCGACCGAGTTATTGTACCCTGGTGTTCCCCGGCGATTTGGTACATTTCCGTTCGGCGCGACGTGCGAGCTGTACGGAGGTGGAGGTTCGTGTGGTACCGGCGTTTCGACGACTTGTTGTTCTGTCAGGAGAGTGCTGATGATAGTGCGCGTCCGGTCTATTTGCGTGGTGATATCCGATGTCGAGGTGCTGCACAGAGGGTCAGTTTGGTTACGGGTCGGGCTGATCGGGAGGAGGGTGGAGCTCACAGGTCGACAGCAGATATGAGAATCTCGATGGCCACCTTCGCTGACTCTATCCTCCTGCTTGCGGTGTCGAGGAGCCCGCTGGGTATAACGAGGTGAAAAGCTTCCCACGTCATCCGGAGCTGACGAGCGTTCCGGCGTAGGTCCCACTCAGAGAGCCGCATGTGCAGACCGCCCGCCTCGGCGGCGGTCGCATCAATTGCACGATGGGCTTCAACGAGCCACTCCCGCGGCCATTGGGCGCCGACGGTTGCCGGCGACAGCTGCATCGGATTCGGCAGTCGCAAGATGGCCGCTCTGACTTCCTGCACCCGGTTCAGCACCCGGCGCACGTCGTCGGGGGCATCGCCGATCGCTTGTATCGCCGTCGTGAGGATCGTCGTCACGCGCACGGCCGTCGCGACCGCCGAAGACCCCGCGTAGCTGATGTTCGGAGGGTCGGCCATTGCGCGCCGTCGATTCGAGGTCGTCGAGCAGATCGTCGGGGGGCGATTGTAGAAGAGATGTGGTGAGCGGCGGAGGGAGTAAGCGGCGATGGACGCTGCGATGGGAAGTCCGGCGTCGCGTCTGTTGGGCGCTGAGAGCTGGGAGCTGAAGGCCGTGGGCTAGCAGGGCAGCCTCCAGGCGCCAGCCCCCACAGCTTCTCCTCACCACGGCACACAGCGGACGCTCGATGCACGTTCGTTCAGCCCCCCTCACCACCCCTGCGGGTGTGGCTTGCAAAAGCAAATGACCAGTCGCTGAAAGTTCCGTAAGACATGGTCCGAGAGATTGCGTCAACCGGGTTTTCCTGGGGAAAGGCGCTCGTCGCGGCGGGATTTGGGGCCTGCAATGCGAGTGATAGATGCGGCATCATCAAGCGAGGAAAGAGAGAAAGAAAAAAAAGTACAGCGAGCCCACGTGGTTTTATCAATTGGCGGGTTTAATCATTGCGAAACACACAGCACTCAGCAATCATCCGTAATTGCAGACCCAGCGCTGGCGCGTGACGTCACCCAAGAAGCCCGGACTTGGCTGCCAGAACTCCATCTTCAATTCACTTGACCAAAAACCTCCTCTTTGGCAAGTCAAACTTTCTCAACACCTAACTGGAACCTGAGCTCGTGCAGCATTTGCAACGGCCGTTGAAGTTGGGAACCGTAATTATCCACGATGCTCCTCCATCTGGAGACCGATGAGCCAAAAGCGGCGGCTGTCAGCTTACGTCGGCCGGATCACCACGTTGTCGGATCCGCGACTTCCTCGTTTTCGCCTTTTTCGTCATGGTCGTCATCCAGTGCGGCCCAGCCGGGACCAGTAAACGACACACCGACTTCATTCCGCAATCCATGGCCCAGCTGGTATAAGCCAACACCCGCTCAGGTCTGGAGCAATCTCAAATGGGGCGATCGAGGCCCCGACCCATGTGTCGAGCTTGCCGTCTCGCACCTCTCAGGCGGCACGGCGCCGGCAAACCCGCCCGCCAAGGACAAACGGCCGAACTTTTGCGACATCACCAACTGGCCCGACTCGACCGGTGCAAAAGCGGCGAGACTGCTGGGCATCGATGAGCCGGATTTCAAATTGCCCGATTCGCAATGCAAAGCCAAGGTCACCTGGCTGGGCCACGCTGGCGTCCTTGTTCAACTCGCGACCCGCATGCAGGCTCCTTCCGGCCGTTCCATAAATTGCGTTTTCGACCCCATTTTCTCGGCCCGGTCCTCCCCCAGCAAGAACTTCGGCCCCGTCCGGACATACCCCCCACCCTGCACTATCGAGGCTCTTCCGCCCATTGACGCCGTCTTTATCAGCCACAATCACTACGACCATCTCGATGCTGATACCATCGCGTCAATATGGGCACACCACGGCGCCACTGTCCGCTTTTTCGCCCCACTCGGCAATCGCAGGTGGTTCCTTGACAACGGCATCCCACAGGACCGTGTTGTCGAGCTCGACTGGTGGGACTCGGTGAAGCTGAAGAGCCCACACAGCTCATCGGAGGAGCTTCGGATCTGGTGCACGCCCTCACAACATAGCAGCGGCCGATCCGGCTACGAGCCCAATACGACGCTGTGGTCCAGCTGGACAGTCGAGTACCACACGCCCGACGCCACCCCGTACCGCGTTTTCTTCGCCGGTGACACAGGATATCGGTTCCACGAGGACCCTGCATGGCCCCCAGCTCCGCCTGTGGGTGGCAAGGACGGTAATTCCCTGGAGCAGGTCGAAGTGATGGAGGAGGAGGAGGACACCACATATCCCGCCTGCCCAGCCTTCGCAGAGATTCGGGATCGCCTAGGCCCGCCCCATCTCCTACTGTTGCCTGTTTCGGTGGGTGCGACATACTCGTATATTCGCAGCTTGGCCTACGCCCCGAGTTGGATGAACCCAGCGCCATGGCACAGCCCTGGCGTGACGGCTGCGAACCACATGCCGGCGTGGGACGCTGTGCGCGTCATGAAGCTGATGACGGGAGGGGAGCCTACAGTGGCGGTGGGCATGCACTGGGGAACGTTTGTACCCGATCCAGTCGATGTACTTTCGAATCTAGGGCAGTTGGAGTGGGCTTGTCGGAGGCAGGGTGTCAAGTTCGGGAGGGATTTATCAGGCGAGAGCGCCGATAAAGGCTCATGGTTTCTGGCACTGAACCACGGGCAGAGCATATGCATCTAATGGATCAGTTGGGATTCAGTTACACAAAGGATTCCAACTGAACGCGTCTTAGGATCGGCAGAATACACTAGGGCGACGCAACCGACCAGGCCAAGAGCCAAGTTCGACGGAAGTTGCCATGTTATTCGCAGGATGGCGCCCTTTCCGATGGCTTATCACCGAGGTCCTGCTGAAAAGGTATTGATAGTAGGGAACGGGAAGTTCTAGCACAAAACGATGGCATTGATCCACCCGCGAGATGAAGTGGATTTAGCTTACCGTGCGTCAGAGCTTTGCTGTTGAGGAAACGTGGAAGCCCAGAACGCAGGCCTTCAGAAGATTGCATCGCTGCCAGTATCGCAAATCGGACAATACCTTCCCATTTTCTTTCAGCACGTATTTTTGCACCATGGCCCCCGTCTCACTTGCACTATGATCACACACATGACACCAACTGCACCCAAGGACTGGATTTTGATGTCATGGGCCTTATTACATTCTTCCGAGGCCTTGATGCATTCTCTAAAGGTTTGTTTCGATGCAGCTAAGTGTGTACATAGAAATGCTCATGTAACAAAGTGTCAGGAGGTAATTTGATGATGATGCATGAGGGCAAAAGAAAGACGCTCAACACAATAGTTTGTCCCCGGTCTCTAGGTGCCCTCGTTACGAACTGTAACCCCAGAAAGTCTCGGAGACCGCCGCCTGGCTATATTTTCATGTTCCGACTCTACCCTCTGGTGCAATGCCTTCCTCTTCCTCCCCCTCTCCACTTCGTCTACATACTTTCCCGTAACCAAAAGCTTCCGATTGCCATCCAATGCGGCAGTAGTTGGCCGTACCCACGAAACAATAGAACGGCCAGCGCGAACAGCATCCCGACGATAAAACTTGTAGCCTTTGACGGGAATGTTTTGGGACCCCCCAAACGAAGGAACACCCACGTCCAACGGGTGCTTGTACCCATCCACTGGAACCTCCTCAGCGCTCGGCACAGGCATGTCATTGGGGAAATCAAGAGGCGTAGATGCCGAGGTTCTGCCGACGCCGTCTCGAGGGTCTGCTTCACGTCTCTTAAGCCAGTCGGCGAGTGCGGCATGGAAGTCTTCGGCAGGGCTGTCAAGAAGAGCATCCGGATGGGCGGTCCATGGACTCTCTATGATGCCGTCTATTCCAACCCCGTTCCATAGGTTCCCTTGATCGTTATCGGTGGCCTATAAATCGTCGGTAGGATTGCTCGTGACGAGCTCATGCACCGTCACGGTGGCCGCGACTACATCCGGGTTGTCTTGTTTAGGTGGCGCCAGGGGCACAACTAGTTCTTGCTGTGTTTCCGACTTTGTTTCCGGCGGTCCGAAGAGGCCGAAGTCGGGACCGAACAGCACCTCGGCGCGGGCAACGGGTGGTATGTAGGTCCCCGCCTTGCGGTACTGCTGCTCGGTGCGCTTTGCAGCCAAACCGAAATCGATCAAGACGAGGTTGTCGGTGGCAGGGTCAACCATCAGGTTACGCAGGCGCACATCGCCATGCACAATGCCGTACTTGAGATTGAGGTCGTCAATGACGTCGAAGAGCTGCTTTGCCCATTTGAGCTTGAAAATGCGCGTCGTCCGGGTTGCCTGCAGGCTGCTGCCGGGGATGAAGGGCATGGTGAAGCCGACGACGGCCGCAGACGAGTCGCTGCCGTCAATCTTTTCATGCACAACCAAGTGCCGGATGGGAACAATGTTGGGGTATGGCGACATCCGGGCTGGGATCTGAACGTCATGCCACATGCGGTAAATTGCATCGCCATCTTCGTAGTGCTTGAACACGAAACGCTCAGAGGGCGCCGAGACGGGTGCAACGACGTCGACCAGTGGGCCGAGTCGCTTCACCTCGGCCAGCTCGAGGCGCGAGATGGTGTCGACGCAACCAGGCAGCTGGTAATCGGCTGGCGATGCGTAATGCGTGCCCGGTGTGCAGTCATGTTCGGTGTCGTTCAATTTCGCCAGAATGTTGCCATCAGCTGTCATGACGACGGCGGTAACCTCGAGAGCCAGCCCGCCATCAATCTCTGCAGCCAGGGCGCGGTGGATGGGCGCCCATGTTGCTACGTAGTCGGCCGAACGAAGCGACGCTTGCGTCTTGCTGTCGACGCGCACGAGCTTGAGCGAGAACCAGCGTCTTGAATCGCCATCATAGAGCGGAAGGCACGTATCGCTGACTCCATCGGGATATGGTGTCCAGGCGCAGGTGTCTCCAAGGAATCGCGTCTGTGAGGCCTCCATCGGATCTTCGTGATTTCGTTGAAGCGATGATGAATAATGAAAGTGTTGGAAGGCGCATCTTCGGGCACAAAATGACGAGCTTTCGGCTTTTCCCAATCTCTTTGAGGTGCCTGTGACTCACCAACCGCCTTGTCCGAACAAACAAAGAAGAAACGGCCCACCAATGTGTCCGATATGTTGCAGGTCAGGCGACACGTTTCCGGCGCGCCAAAAAGGGTTTTGCACGTTACCATGTATGATACCTAGGTAGGCGAAGCGAAAAGTTGCGCCATCGCCGATGACGCGACATAAATCAACTCTTAAGTTTCGGGGGCTGAAACTCACACAGGCATATAAAACAGACGGTAACAAGTGAGACAGGGAAGGATGCAAGCCAATTGATAAAGCTTTTCCTTCTCTCTTGACTTATCATCCGCTTTGCTAAATGGAAAACTTGACCGATCACCGCAAAATGAGAGCAATCGCAAACTGCCAACGCGCAGACATTTCTACTCTCGCAACAGTACCTTATTTATTGGCCTCAGTCTCGCTCCGTCAAGACTCCCCCCATCGTTTCCCAGCAACCTTTCGCTTCGGTCAAACCAAACCAAGCAACACACGCAGAACCGCACAGCCTATTAATTGCCGCTCCCACCCAGACTACGACTAAGCAATGTCAGCCCCAGTACCTATCCAGGCCTCGCGTGCTCACGCCGTGAACTGGGTTCAGGGCCGACTGGTTGCGCACCCCACATGCTCATGCGGCATCTACCGTGACCACACTTACTCACAGTGTGGTCATGTCTCTGTCGTCTTAGAGCATCAATGTAGCCGAAACGTCTTCAATAATTCGCCAACGACGAGCAGGCGTTAGCTTAGGTTAGGGTTACGCCTCTAGCAGCCGACACTTCTTCAGCACCAAACTCAGAATCCAAATGCACGACTTTGCACTGTTATATCAGCAGCCATAGCGACAGATGCAGGAAATCAGTGCAATTCCAAGTGTAATGTTATTCAAAAGCAAATATAGAAATCCCATTTATCCTATCCCCAAACCCCTACCCGTCCCCACTGTTACCAGCAGTTATAATTACTATAGGCTAGATTAATAGCTAGGTCGGTGACGACCAGCGAATCCTATATGTTTTTATTACTTTTTTATCTATCATCTGAATCACTGTACGCAGCAAACTCAGGGCCTAGCTGAAGTGGGCATAATCAGGAAACACGGCATCAGCTGGTGCGGAGAGACGATGCGGGGTTGTACAGCAGGATGATGGCCGTCCCGACGACAACATCTCCGTCCACAAAGTCTCCGTCCACAAACACTCAACCCACTAGGGTATCATCACCGCGAACAAAGCGTAGGTTGGCTACTGTTCTTATTGGGAGTGAGCGAAAGGAAACTCTCAGTCTCGTTCTGTTCAACCTACGCCCCCCCTTTTCGCATCCGCCAATATCGAAACCCCTCAATCCGAATCATGGCCCACTTCAACCCCCTGGGCCATCTCTCCATCGGCGTGAGCGACTACGCCGTCTCAAAGGCCTTCTACTTGGCCGTCCTTACCCCCATCGGCCTCTCTCTAGTCTATGACAGCGAGGACCCCACCAAAGGCGGCAAGGCACCGGACCCAGATGCCGGTGCCGCCAAGAAAAAGAAGACGCGCACGCTGGGATTCGGCCCGGATGAAGATCACGAGCTCTTCAACATCTTCGAGTTTGGCGACGAAGCTGCTGCGCCTGGTGCTGGGTTCCATCTGGCGCTCAATGCGCCGACGCGGGACGCTGTGGTGCAGTTCCATGCTATGGCTGTGGGATTCGGCGGATCGGACAACGGTGCGCCTGGGGTGAGGAGGCATTATGGGGCTAACTATTTTGCTGCCTTTGTGATCGATCCGGATGGATGGAGGCTGGAGGCCGTTTGCAAGACTGAGGTTGACGAGGAAGAGGAGGATATCAACGAGGGACAAGAGGGAGCTGAGCATGCTGAGACCAAGCAATGATTCCATCGCTACTGGTATCTAAGCACTATTACCACATCGCTGTTTCAACCATGAACCAGTCTTCACACCGACCATCTTACCCTTACACCTCAATCACCTTATCCACATCATACCCCTCTACCCCTTCTCCATCGAATGCATACCCCTTCTGGTTCGTAACGACCCTCTTCCCGAACTCGTCCACAAAGTCACAGTTATAGTGCGTATGCCCAAACGCCCACACCTTGACATCCTTGCTCTTCCAGCACTTCTCCGCGCTCAGATCCGTCATAAACCCGGACTGAAACGTACTCCCCTTGTGCCTCGGCTCCACAGTCCTCTCATCCATCGTCGGCGAATGATGCGTCAACACCACGACCTTCCTCCCCGTCCCCTCCAGCATCCCGACCTGCTCATTCAACCACTCCAAGTTCCTCTTGTGCGCCCCGGAATGCTGCCTTGGTGACCACCCCTTCGTCTTATGGAAATCATTCAGCCCCAGCTTCATCTGCTGAAACTCCCTCGGCTCGATCTTCGAAAACAACGTGCACCCCAGCACCGTAACCCCTTCCTCCCCCTTCCCCTCTCCCTCTTCTTCACCCTCCCTCTCCCCAAAGTCATACCGCCCCTTGTTGAGAAACACAAACTCCCCGATCTCCTCACCCGCATGCTCCATCACCGTGCGAAACTCAGGCAGACTGGCCTGGAAGCGCTCAAAGAAAACGTTCACTTCGTGCCAGCTGGAATCGTAGGGCTCGTGGTTGCCCGGGATGAAGAATATCGTGTCGAAGTGCGTGAGTTGCCGGCGGAGAAAGGTCGCAAAGTCGCCCGAGATAGGGTCCTGTGTGGACACGGTGCCGATGTCCCCGAGGAGGGCGAGATGCGGTGCGCGGGGAATGATGTCGAAGCGCGTGTAGGAGGTGAGGGAGGAGCCGGTGGGCATTTCGAGGTGCAGATCGGAGAGGATCTGGATCTTGGTGGTGGGCATTTTGGCGGTGTGCATTTTGCGCGACGGCGGAAGCAGACTGTGGCAGTGGGTGATTTGTTGGGAATGACTTGGGTGGGATGTGGGATATCGTTGGTGTTTGGAAAGCTGGCGGACGATGATATTTTTTTTGCAAATGATGCAGATGGTTTGGTGGTAATGGGAGTGGGAGTGAAATATGGTCGGTGCTTGCTAGCCACGCCAGTGGAAAAACGGTGCGTGATGGTTTCCCTTGGGAGGCGGAAAGAAAAGGGGAGAACCACGCTTGCTAGTTTTGGGCGTTTTGGGAGAATTTTAGTGCAAACGGAAGGCATCGTGCGGGATAGGGGTTTTAGAAGGGAGAAAAGCCCTCCATTTTTGCTAGTGGTGCAGATCAGTCACTCTGAGTCAACACAAGGTTTTCGTGGGCATGCGAACACAAATCCAATCCCGCCAGTCTGGGCCGGTTAGGTTTTGGTCCCCGAGCCTCTTCACAACAGTGTTGTTTACCTACCTATGTTCTTGTTCTCAAATACTCTGTCAAACTTGTAATGATAGCCTGACCGTTGCCAACTCGCCTTCAAGTTTCTACAACCCAACGACAACAAATGCCTAAAACCAGCCAGGAATAAGCATGGTAAGAGGAGAGCGCGAACCCCCTAGAGGCGACTAGCTTCCCATGGACGCTGGATTGTGCGTGCTAGGCAGCGTAGAGCTTCGACGGTTTGGTCATCCTCTTTGCCCAGCACCAGAACCAGCGCCAATCCCTGCCTCTTTCCCTGCGCTAGAGCCCACAACAGCCTGCTCGAGGCCTGTGCCAGAGACGCGCAGCAAACGTGGTGATAGCTGTTGCGTCGTCGTGCAAACGGCAGGTTGTGTTTCATCATGGCTGCGTCCAATGCCGAAAGCCTGAACACCTTTGACATCCATGTTGGTGTGTTTACCCAGATCCGAGACCGAGCTCCCGACAATTATACCTACCAATGTTCTGGGCCCCAAGGGCGACTCGTTCACGGTAATGGTAAAAATCCTCACCGGCGTGGAATTTACCATCCCTTGCACCGAAGGGTTAACGGTTGAAAGCCTCAAATGCTTGATATCGAGCAAGATAGACGTTGATATGGTTGCGCAAGGGCTTTTTTCAAACGAAAACAGCTGAAGAATCCCAAAACTCTCAGGATTGCCTGATTGGACCGGTCGGTATATCCCCGGGACAACAAGCGTACTGGTGGGTATTAATATAGAACCCTAGATAGTTATGTTACGATCGGTCATGTGTATGCGCAGTAGTATATCCGGGATTTCTCAGCGATGATGAACAACACCCCACGGCAGAAATCTGGCCCGGCGGTATCATCAAGCAAGACTTCTTCGGATCCCCTGAAGGGAAACAGACACCAGTTCCTGAGGAAGAGAGTCCCACCAGGGGTTCCGTCAATGTCAAGACACGTTTAAGGGTTGAAATTGTCACCCCGGCCGAGTTCAAAAAGCTGGTACCTGACTGGCAACACCGCCCAAATTGGGCGAGATACCATATGACTGGGCTGGAAGAACTCGGTATGACTCCTCGGCCTTTCAAAGAGGACTGAAGTACTTAAAGAAATATCCGGAACCCAAGACTCCTGCCAAAAGGCTACCGCTGCCATAATAGCTAATGTCCCATCCTCGCCCGATATCATTACCATAGCTGGCCGGATTACCGTGCTACTACGGATATTTTCCTAGTTCAGAGACAAGGAGGGCAGGGAAGGGGGGGTAACAGGGTAGATACGGGCTGCGGGGCATGCGCGTTTAGATTACCGATGCCAAAAAAAACGATTCGACTTTCATGCTTTGACGCTTTTCCTCTCATGCCCTTTTGTTTTCATACTTGCGCCGGTCTAAGCACCAGCGCCCAAAGATGACTATCAACTAGCAAAAAGAATGGATTTCTTATCCTTGGAGGAGCAGGGGATCGAACCCTGGGCCTTTCGCATACACTGAAGAGAGTATGCAAAGCGAACGCTCTACCACTGAGCTACACCCCCTGGAAGCTGATATATTGTGGAGGCCATTGCAGACACCTATATTGCGATTGGGAAACCTGTCAATGCATTCCCACAGAACGGAGCGGCCGCGGAACAAAGAGCTCCAAGTTGCAGGCAAGGCTCACTCTGCAGGAACACAAGATCTAGGAGGTTCCTAGTAAGCATTAGCGTGGACTTAGATGACGTGTCTCGTCGCTTACACCCGACCTCAATTATTCCAAAGACTCAAAACCAGCCAAATACTCAGCATGGTGATAACAAAGTGCAACCCCCCTGCATTTCGGCTTCCCATCGACGTTGATGTCGTCATACTAGGGGACGCGGAGCCCGGCCGCGGCGCTCCAGGCGCAAACGTCTGATTCCATAGTCAGTCTCTATTTCGCAACCCGTAGACTACCTTATTCTATCATCCTTTCTTCACTCGCGTGGAAACTCACCACCGCAGGACCGGTCCCACCCGGAGACGGAATCCCCGGCGTCACCGAGCAATACACGGCGCCCCACATGGTAGCGGGGTCCGGGGTCTTCCGAAAACAGTTCACCGAGCCGTCGACCTCGCACCCAGATGCAAACGCAAGGACGTCACTGCGGCAGACGCAGGAAGAATACGCAGCCGTTGAGGACGCATGAGAACTCGAGCAAGATGTATCGGCATCGCCCCACATGACGCAGAGGCTGTACGCCGATTGGCAGCTGTCGGGCGTGTGGGTCGCGGTGAGTGGGGTGACTGGTGGTGTGTTTGGTACCGCCGTAAAGAAGGGGAGGCACCCCTCGTTCCATTCGGCGATGGCGGCGTCGTAGCCGGCGTCGAAGTCAGTTGTGAGCATACACTGGCGGAGGTAGTTCTTGTAGCTGGAAGGTGTCAGGGGGCCATCAATGGACGGTTTGAACCGTTTGAAAGTCAGAGGAGAGAAAAGAGGGGTCACTCATGGACATGTACCTACCCGACATATGCGTTTAGAAAGTCCTGAGTGCACATATAATTGGCAAGCTCCTGTTTGGTGACCTTCTTCTCGCGAAGTCCCTGGATGTTAGACTGCATCGCTCCCAGCTTATCGCGTTTGGGAGGCTAGTGATGGTGCCTGGTAAGCACATTGTCACGGGGTCAAGCCCTGTTGGCGAGGGAGAATCCCGGCCTCAAGATTGGACAAGAGGTGCGAATAGGGGAGTGCCATGGCTGCTGGAGAATGGCGATGACGTTGGAGGACGAAGTGAAAGTTGGATCAAGGTGAGGATGCTTGATTGAAACTCTCGGCTGCTCTCCTTATAAACGTACTGGCCTGAGTCCAACTGTGTGGGCAGTGGACCCGGTCGTCATCATCCAGTGGTTCCTTCCTCTCTTTACCGAAGGGAGAGGCAAGATAACAGAAGCATCGATGCGTTGCATTTCTCAAGATCCGAGGCAAATCGACACTGTTGAGTGCATCCACAAGTCACCAGGCCAAGAAGGAGGCGCAAGGCAGACGCAGTCCAGACCTTCAGCCACCTGCCAACTTGAAAGGCTCTGGGCTTGTGTCTCGGCTTTCTCCGTCTCGGCATCACAACGCCAAGTTATGAACAACAGCTTGGATTGGAAATTCGGTGATGCCAAGATATCCGATGCTCAAAACCCCGAAAGCTTGCGTGACACAGTTATCAACGGGGCAATGCCTATTCGCGTATCGGCCTGTGAAGCAGGAAGCCCCGCAGAAAACAAAATGGTAACTCCGCGGGACGCTAGAGCCTTCTCAGAGTTCAGAAGATCATATTAATATTGACTGGAATGTGCTAACCCTCTTTCACAGTATGTTGATAGGTTTTTTCTCTCAAAACCCTACTTTGCTCTTCCGCTTCCGCTTCCCGAGACACCGACCTCAAGTTTACTACGTCTATACACCTAGCCGGAATGGAGAGCACACCGGCAAATACCGATCCCGCTTCTCCAATCTTTTTAACAGTCGACGTCGAGGCCGCGGAAGGAAGTGGAGCTGGGGTAAGAGCCAGCGCCCCTAAATCACACGACCTGCCTAGCAGTCCTACGGAAAGCCCCCCGGAACAAATCATCAAGACCACGGAGCCATCCGTTGCACAACATGAACAGGTTCCGAACAAGCCGAAGGAATGGATTGCGCTTGCCATTTAGCCGTGGTCTCTCTGCATCTTCTGCTTCCTATCCCTCGGTATCATCGCAGCAATAATCGCCCTCTTGGTCCAATCGGAGCGGGAAACTGGCTTTGCTACTATCAACGGAAACTCTGATTTGCATGTTCTTGGCTACAACGCTCAACATCTCCTATGGACGTCTCTGCTCACCCTTGTCATCTCCTCGCTTGGTATCTATTGGCGTGAGATTGCAAGCTGCGTATCTGATCGTCAGCCATTTATCGACCTGGCAAAGGAGAACGGTGGTACGGCACGTTAAACCGTGTTGGCCTGCTACAGAGCGCAGCTTATCCTCTGCAGACCGTGGCGTGTATTCCAGAATCATTACTGGATTGTTGGGCTGGCCATACTCGGGCAGTGGCTGTCGTTTTTCGCTGGTCTCTCTATCGGCCGGTCTTTTCGTCACCAGAACAGCCACCTTCCGTCAGGATATGCCCGTCCACTTCAACAACAGCTTCAGTCTGGCTGCAGTATGGACAGCCGCGTCCTCATCGATACAGCCATAGCCGTCCTTCTGTACCAAGCAGGCGCCCTTCCATGGACGGATGGAAATCAGTACGCCTTCCGACCCTTTTCCCCGGCCCCAGATACTTCATTGCCCACCAACGCCACCTCCCTCACCGCTCGTACAGTTGCCCACTCCGCAAGCCTCAGCTGTTCAGTTCTGCGACCTACCCCCGAGTACCAAATCAACATCATCTCACAGACCCCGCCGCCCAACATCGTAGCCAAAATTCGCGTGACGGCCCTCGACCAGGATTGCCCTATCCAGCAAGACATGACCGTCACTGGCGACTCCAACTCTGACGGCGCATACCTCAGTGCGACGCAACACAAAACCTGCAATCCCACCACACAATACAGCCGCCTGCTTTTATCTACGGCTACTTCGCACCAACGTCGCCGACCATGCTCGCTAACACAAGCGTGGTGTCGGCGCAGTTAACTACCGCAGCGTGGAAGACGACTTGATTGTTTCCACCCTCCCGTCAGATGGCGACGGAAAAGCCTTGCGGTTCAACCCGGCCGGCCAGCATCGTGATGCGCGGGCTGACTGGGAGGAGGCGTGGCCGCTCTTTGAGCGGAAGCTCTTGAGCTCACAGACGTTCTCGAGCCGGAAGGTCTGGAAGACGAATGACTTGGGTGCATTTGTGCTTTACCGCGCTATTCAGCGCAGCGCGGCAGGTGCGCGTGCTGGTGGTGTTGACGAGGAGGCTTTTGCTGTGCTGGGGGAAGACGTGTTGGCAGACGCCATCTCGGATGTGTTTACGTCGGTCTACATGATGGCCTTGGCGAGAGAGGGACTGGTTCCGTTGGGAAACAACAGGGCGGAGTTCTAGTCGGGCGTTCTGGAGGTGGTGCGGATGCGGTTGGTTGTTGTTTACTGGGTTGCGTATATCATTGTTTCGGTGCTTGGGGTGATGTTGGTAGTTACGACTTTAGTGGGCAAACAGGTCCTACGCAAGAAAACCCTCTTGTTCGAGGAGCCCGCGGGGTTGGCTTCTTTTGCGGGGTTACTTGGGGTGGGAAAGTGACTTGATGGGAGCGGCTGGAGTGCAGAGAAAGAAGCCTACGTTCGATAACAGGCTTGCAGCTTTCATGGAGGGTATGGAAAAGACTCCAACACATAGGGGACGGCAGCGGTGGAGGATGGAACGAGATACCCGTGAAGGCACTGACAGACTCTACCTGGCTGTTGTCAAGAAAGTTGCTCGCCCATCCGAGTCGTCGAACCCTGGACCCACCCCTTGAGCTGCACTTATCTTTTTTACCTTGGAAGAGGACTTTTGCTGCTGCTAGAGAGGGTATCACACGGAACGAATGATCTACGAAAGGGCGGATTCCTCCGGCCGGGCCCGAACAAATAAACCGTGCCGGCGACTCACAAAGGAAAATCTTCGGTCACATAAACGCCAATTTGTTCCCGATCTGAATCCTCAAACGCCTCGATGATTCTGGTCTTCCGCGACTTAGAACTACACCAAAATTGAACGATACTAAGGCCCCGGTCGTTGCAAGCGAACACGAACAGCATCCTTCTTCCTCCCTCCCTGTTGGTTACCTGCTCAGGCGTGGACGACAGCCTTGGGACCGCTCTAGCGTCCGCCGTATACGGGGCTCTTAGTTATGTTGGCCGACATTGCATCAGAATACCCATTTGCCTATCTCAACGCGCACCAGACCGCTCGGATGGTCGTCTGTGGCATCGCCGATTCATCTCTGGGTTTTGAGCGAATTTGGACCGGCGTACGGCGTCGCTCCTTCCTTATCGCGCTGTATGCCAACTTGAGCAATCCGAGCCAACGCCCGGGCAGCTGTGATGGTTTCACTGGATTGGTAAATTCAAGCGGTCCCAAAAAGTGAGCTGCTTTCGATCTACCAACATGGAATGAATACTAATCACTTCGATGTGTATCAGCACGGTTCTTGTTTCTAGTCGTTGGCTCGTATGCTCGTAGGCGATCCTCCTTCAACTTTCAGCCCCGCCAACCACTCATTGGCTTGGAGCGAAAGCTGCTCAGTAATCCGCATGTTAGCCACCTACTAGTACCTGCCTGCACGGCATCCCTTGCCCCAATCGGCTAGGTATGCACTGCACTACAGTCAGCTTCTTTTCGGCCCCAGGACGGAACCAACCTAGGGTTGTTCCGTGCAGCTGTTAGTCCTGCAGCCAAGTGGTCGGTAATCAATTCCACGTTTTTGGGACTGTTTGGGGGCAGCCCGCTTTGCACTGATGCAACACTGAAATCCCGCTTCCATTCCATGTTTCAGCACAATGACAAAGCAGTGTGTCTGTATTACATCACTATTGGTTGGCGATTGCAACTCGACCTCCACTTTCGACGTCTGCTCTACATCTATCTCACACATCGAAGGTCCAAGCTTCCTATCCCAGGTGGCCTTGAAGAACACACAAACGCTTCAAGCTACCTAATACAGATACGGAAAGCCTGGCATTATCCAACCTTACCGCCACCCCGACCTAAAGCACTTGAGCCACCCTCATGCAGCTGCAACAAGACTCCATTCATCTCTCCAATCAGGTGAGCATCACTAAACTAGCTCAGGTAGGAAAACAAGCCAACCTGAAAGAAGTGAAGGAAGGCAGCACAGCTCATATTGTCAACCCGCAAAAGCCAGGCCATTTATTCCTTCACGCAAAAAGACGTTACTAAGGCGATCCATGCAGTCATGGTGTAGCAGACGAGTTCAGGTTGTCAAACAAGAGCGGCCGCTTACATGGTAACACAGTAGGTTCCTCGGGGACGTTGCTCCGGGGTGAACATTGGGATTGGTGCGGCGAGGGTGATTTGCACTGCGCTGAGGAGGAGGGCGAGACAGATGGAAGCTCGAGCCTTCATGATGACTGAGTTGGTATTGGTGAGGGATGGAGAGCTCCTGGAGATTAAGGCGGCCGAGTTACGGAGAGGGGGTTGGTAGGGTAGATCAAATGATGGGGATCATTTCCCCTAAGTTCTTTATAGCAGAAGGCACAGAACCTGGAAACTTGTGGTGGTAATGATGGTGATCATGTCTGGAATGATTGGGGATTCCAGGTACCTGCCTTACCCACCTATGTAGAATGTTTCTTGGCTTCGCGTGCTATGCTCTCTTCAGCTAAGGTGTTTGTAATCGTGTGGTTGACGGCTGACGTCGACAGCAGTGTTCTGCTAGCAGCAAATGTGCCTCACGAGACTCTTTGCATTGCAGCATTTGAGCCGGCGATGGGGAGAGGGGTAGCATCGCATGCGCGGTGCTGCATGAGGTCTTGGAGTGTAGAGGCTGCTAGTAACCTAGAGGTTGCAGCAATGAACATCGTGGCAAATGCAAGGTCCGGAGGTGGGGGGCTGGCCGGAGTGGGGCCGGAGCCGGCGCTAGTCGCTCCATGGGGGCTGACAGTCCGGCTGGTCAGGTAATCGGGTACAGGCATCTCTGACACCACTGGGTAGGTAAGGTAGGAAATTACATCTCAAGTCCAAAGGTACCGAAGACTTGTACAGCATTGCAACTGCAGCTAATCTCTCCGTCAAAAACACATAGGGTCTTGCCGGTTGCTGGTTGCCATGTACGTGTATTAGATCTAAATCAGCCACATGTGCATGCATCTTTCCTCTCAGCACGCCGCACCACACGGGGACCCAAACGAGTGGCCATGCGCAGCACAATACTTTCAACCCTCAACATACCCGGTACCTAGATATCTAACAGAACACTACAAGCAGAATTGAACACACCAAACGAGTACCCCGCACAGTCCCAAATCCCGCTCCAAAAGCCGTATGACCAACCCCTGTGAGATTTGCTTCTAATCGTAAAGTTAGGTGTCTTGATACCTTAACTGGGCGCGGAAACACAAACTTACCACATGACGGCACAGTAAGTGCCAGTGCCGAGAGAGGTCCGGGGATTAGAGCCGGAGCCGGGGTCGGAGCAGGGGCAGGCTTAGGCGCTGCGGCGAGGGCAATGTGGAGGGTGCCGAGGAGAAGGGCGAGGATGGTGGGAGTTTTCATGGTGAGAGATGGGATGAGGCGGTGTTTGTGTGTGGTTATATGGGCAATTGTTGCAGGAAAAACTTCTGGAATGTGAATATTTTGAGGATCAAGAGTCTGGTGCTGAAACAAACCGAAGGGCGATGAAAGTTACTTCCTTTTATACTGGAATTCAGGTTCAAATTTCTATGTCGTTAACGACTAGTTTGATCATCCCCCAAAATACCAAGAAATACCAAGATAAGAACATGATATTAACAGCAAGACAGCCTGAAATGGACATGATACCAAGTTGAGTAGATATGCAGTCATCCGTCCGCCCTTCCACTGTTGCCTACCCAGCTCATGGGTCCCACTGGCACGAATTCTGTTAGTTAATCTCTCTCGCCAGCTAGCCATCGCTGCAGATGCCTGACAGAGGTGGGGATCTCTTACCACATACCCGACTCCTCCTGACTTGGCTGGTTGCCCCTGAGAGCTACCGCTTACATAACGGTGCAGTAGGAATTCCCCGATGTACCGGCATTCTCCGGCATGGGAACGGGCAGGGGTCCCGGTGCGGGCTCCGGCAGAGGGAGAGGGTCCGGGCCCGGAGCGGGGGCCGGAGCAGGGACGGGGGCCGGAGCGGGCTCAGGGGCCGCAACGGGTGCAGCGAGGGCGACGTGCATGGCCCCGAGCGTCACGGCAAGGAAGGCGGTGTTTTTCATGATGATGAGATGAGATGAGAGAGTGTAGATTATATGGGCAGATGATATTGGAGTCGAATATGAATATCTTGGTGTGATAGTGCAAGAAGAGGCTACCAAGAAGACGAGAAAGTTAAGCGGAGAGAGTGGAAATCGCTTGGTCTTTATACTTTCAAGGTACCTAAAAAGGTCATTTCCGTGACAATGGTGTATCCACCTGCCGTCACATAATGCACAATTTCAGCTTTGCTTTGGATTAATCAACATTTCGGCCCCATCCTCCAAGGCACGAACGGATCGGCATATTGTCCCAATCGGGAGTAGTAGCCCTCAATCCTACCGCTTCCTACAGACCAGCCATGTGCTAGTAAGATCAGCGTTGGTTTATCTCACTCACTAGATGAAGCTGCAGAGGATGAAAGGAACCTCACCACCTACCCTGTCACTTCTGGCGCGGTGGGTTGCCGGACGGCTGTGCGGCTGACATGCCGACGACGGATTACCACTGGGGCCCGACATTCATGTAGGTACAAATGGGGCTTGGTTTTCTGGCAGGGCCTAATCTTAGCTAGTTCACTGTTTTTCGGTTTTTATACTTGACTTACAACTTGAAGTGCTAGTTGGTTTGAGGTCACTTCCACTTTTTTGTTTCCATCGTGCATGCTCATGCTATGCCGAGAAGGTCATATGTACCCGAGGGGTCATCGCTGCAGGCTGTGCACAATGCGGTGAGCCCTAGGCAGATCACAGAGCTGGTGGAAGGGGCGGGATGGCGTCTTGCTAAGGGGCAGACGGTGCGTACGCCGGATGGCGAGCAGTACGCGTGGCGCGAGACGTCGCAGATACTGTCGTTGCCGATTTGGGATAATCGTGTGCATGCGTTGAATGAGAGTCAGAAGGTTAAGGCGATGTTGTTTGGGATGAAGGATGCACTGAAGGCTGCGGTGGAGGAGTTGGATGGGGGGATCAAGGACTTGGTGAATATGGATGTCTGGGCGGCAAGGTTTGAGAGGGGCTGAGACGAGGGAAGAGACTTCAGGCGTCGCTTCAACGGCCTGTTTGAGCCCCGAGAAGTCCCAGGCCCAGATGCCGTGCCTTCTAATGCGATTTAAGCCCATGGCAATATTTTACCCTCACAGTAGACATGCCTTACAGGTAACAGGGTCTGTCGGGTCAAGAATGATGTATTTTTGTTGCATGTACTTTCGTAAGGAGAGCACGAAAGGTCCATCATCTGCAGGTGCCGCTCGCTCACAATAAAACCACCCAGTACATAACAACACAATATAGACACTGGCTGAAGGAGAACAGGCTTGTTGCTGGAACTGACATGACTCGGCGCCGCCGGTCTTAGACGGCAACGGTTGAACCAATGGGGCCGAATCGGACGTTAGACCAAATGACCTTAGCATTGGGAATGTTTGCCTCGACTTCGGAGGGGACACCGGAGTCCTGAGGACAAGGGCCACGATCACCGCCGGGCTGACCCTCCTTCTCGGGAGGGTAGGTGGAGTCAAGCCAGAGCATGTTGGAGTAGTGCTGTCACTGTCAGCTTGCTTCAATTGTTTTTCCTTCGCTTTTTTGGACACTCACATCGTCCCAAATTGACATGACAAGGACCATCGGAACTGCGAGAGCGGCGTTGAGCTGGTCAAAGCCGCCGACCTCCCCAAACCGGTCTCGGTCACCAAAGGCCTCGGGGGCTGACTTGCAAAATTCCGGAGTGATGGCGCTGGATTCACCGGAAACGCCCTCCACCTTGGGTGCGGGTATCTCGATTTTCTTGCCGTTCTGGACGAAGAACTGTGTGAGTTTGTTCTTTTCGAACTGGGACACGACGGTAAACTTCTTGCTGGTGTCGACAGTCAGGCCCTTGCCGTAGAATTCCTTGTTGCCCATGCGGTACGGGTTATAGTCGCAACCGTTAGCGTCGCAGTCGCCAGCGAAGCGATCTTCTGAATACGTGCCGCCGCAAGTGCTTGTCTCGCAGACGTGGTACTTGTTATCCTTGCACGCGTGCGGCGTGAAAGCAAAGGCGTGTGCATTGGACTCCCAGATGTCGATTTCCGCACAGCACCCGCCCATGGGACCGACGCCGGCGTTGGGGTCGTTGCTGGACGCTCTCCAGCCCTCGATGTTGCCCTTGCCACCCACGAACTTGAGGTCGCGGGCGCACTGAGCATCGCAGTACTGTCTTCCTGTCAGATACAGCCCCTATTTGGAACAGCGGGCACTTACACCAGTTCCGTATTTGGCGCCGGCCTTGTTGGTGGAGTACTTGGCCATGCCGCCATCTTCATCCATAGCGACAAAGTAAAGAGCCGCATTAAGGCCGCAGTCGACAGTGGATAGGTCGACGTCGAAGGTGAACTCGTTGTTCATCAAGGTGAACATTTGGTACTTGGTGGCACCGTTCATAAGGTAGAAGCGCGACCCAATGTTAGTACCATACTCGTGTTTGGTTACGAACTTGAGGGTGAGAGCGTCGCCGCTTGTTGAGGCGCCGTAGGTGGTGCCATAGTTGGCACCCTCAAGTTGGCACTTTGACGCACAATCGGCCGCCGTGCTGCAAGCGCTGGTCCATTTATTACCGTCGTAACAGTTCTTGTTATTTGAATCGTGGAGCCAGCGCCAGTTAGAGTCGATGACGACCTCGGCGTTAACTGTGGTGCAGGACGCCTTGCCAGTACACTTCTTCCATGTCATCTTTGGGTGCGTCTCAGTCTGCGACTTGCCAACACCCTGGGCCGTTGCAAGCGCCACCAGCATCGGAGCGGCCACGAATGAGGCCTTCATGGTTGCAAAGAGACAAGACGCGTCGGTGATGGAAAAAAGCGTGATGTGGGGGTCAGAAAGGGGCCGGTGCAAGGGCTGCCTGACGTAGGAGGTGTCACAAGTCGAGAGAGACACTCACGGCTCGCGATATATATACGAATGCCTGCTCCTCCGACGGTACAGCATCCCCCGCAATGCAGCTCCGAGGAAGGAGGGCGTCCGGATGCAAAGGTCGCTCATCCTGGTGGGAGGTACCCCTGGCGCAATTGCAGGTGGAATTGCAAGCCGAACTCCCATAGCCATATTCATCAAGGCCCTCATCAATTGCAGCGCTCCGCCGCTGGGGAGCATCCAATCGATCGGCCTCGAGTTAATCGACTTAGATCATGCCTAGATCGACGGCAGGACAAACTGCGGGGAATCCTGGCATCGGCAGTGCTGCGGGGACCTGTCTGCGTGCATGGAAGCGTCATTCCCAGAGAACAAGAATGGAAGGCAGCGTTGGTGGACGAGTTGTACCGGGCGACTCCGAGGGCAGCAGCGTTGGCGATGCGTGCGCGACCGCGCGACCGCTGCGAGGTACCTGTACTGCTAGGTACACGGCGGGCGAGGGTGTTTTATCGGGTGTTACAGCGTGTATATTAGGGGGGGTAGTGTCATGGGCGTGCTACGGCAGGCACAGGCGTATCGGCGTGCTCCCCATCTTTTTCCGGAATCCGGGCTGATTGCAATGCGGAGGGCTCGTCCATGGCGCCGAGAGCGAGCACGTAGCGAGGACGTAGCGAGGACGTCCACCGCCTAGACCCCGCAATTAAAACTCGGCCCCACCCCGCCGTTACTGCCAAGCGGGAGAGATCCCCTCTCGCTCACTCGCCTCTCCATTGGCTCATGGTCGTTATCAACCTGCGTGAGGGAGGGTGACGACCCGGCAGTTGTCGTGGGCCACGGCCCGGGCGCCTTGGATGCTTCTGCGCAGCAATTCGACGCCAGAAACACGACAGCCCATGTGCAGTGGCTTCCAAACGAGGCGAAAACAAAATATTAGTCATTAGCTGGGTCGCACACGATTTGATGACCGTCGAATGGAAAAATCCGCATGATGTTTCTTGACGGAGCTCCCAACTCCGTACCCCCACTTGTTCCTTCCTCGGCGCCATCGCCGTCAACGTCGCCGCGCCTTCCTAGCGCACCTGGGTACTGACACATCTGACATGCCCAGATGCTAATCTCTATGGCCCGCAAGCGAACTTTGCGACCTGGAAGCAGCATGGTATTAGCCCTAAATCTTGATGGCCTCCGATGCGATATATCCATGAAACAGGTCACGAGGCCTGTAAGCGAGCCTTGTACGCAGCATTGCAGGCTTGCCTTGTCACCGTTGTCGCGTCACTATCGACTTGACAATTCCCGTCTTGTGGTGCGTCACACAGCAGCAGCAACCCCGGAACCACACAGTCCGGGGTACGGATACCAACGAACACTGCAGGGTCTTGGGCTCCAAGTAAGGTCACTAGGACCTGTGTTAATTGAAAAGAATTTGGTTTTCATCATTTTGGGCCATTCCGTCGGCACTACTCGGTCTGACTGAGCTAGCATGAACTCATCGGGTCCGGGATTGGAATCACCTTCCACCCAACATGTAGGTATCTGTCTGGGCGAATGTTACCCACCCAACCCTGGCTCGACACCCTCATCACCCCAGGTTGGGAGGAACGGACCGCAGCAACGCCGTTCGTTGAGCGAATCCAGGTTGTCGCCTGATATCGAGGAGTCTTTTTCTCTTACCAAGTCCCGTTCATCGTAACTTGTAGATGAGTGGTGAGGGGTGGATGCTTGATTGGGACGCCCCGGAAGTTGCTGGCGCGTGTCTGCCTGTGAAATAAGGCACCTCGTGCCTTGCAATGATGGGCCCAATCGGCAGTCTTCCCGGGCGGAGGCTCCTTCCCTGCCTGCCAAACCGCAAACAGCGTGGATGGAAGCGGGACGGCATGGCAACTCCGAGGTTCTACCTTCTCCCCTACCTAGGTAGTCTAGTCCTTCATTTTGAGCCTGAGTAATCATCAAAAAACTGCCGTGCCATTCCCCAATACCACTGGCTGCTCGAAAATGGCCCCCACCGCCGAGTCGGAAACGACATACTCGCACGACGTCGCCGTGACTGCAATCACGCAGTTCTACAACTTCGCTGGGCGACTTTTTGGCAGTTGGGTTGGGCTCGAGCATCCGCCAGAGGGCGGCTGGCCTCAAATCACGCCTGATCTCGCCGAGCCCATGGGGCTGAGCACAGAGGCCATCCAGCTTGTCCGACACATCCCGCACTTCATATATAACCCCCCTTGCATCAAGACCGACTGCAAGCCCCGCAACTTTCCTCAAGTGTGCCAGTATTATCGCGCGACACTGGGGAAGACTGGTAAACCACCGCGACAGATACACGACGACCATCCTGTGATGGACCGGGGTTAACCCCCCGCATATCTTTGAGTTGGCAAAATGCGGTTACAGATACGGGTGCACTATCCTCATAAACACCAAGCGTGGGGTATCCGTCTGGTTCAACGTCGATGGAAAGGCCCGCACTGAAGGCGCCCCTCAACCCGACGCCACCCCCGAAGATGATGGCGGGCCAGCTTGGAGTATGCAATGGTGGAAGTCGTCCCCCACGTTCCGCATTGAAACCTTTTTCGCCATGGCCGAGGAGCAGCTGACTCTTCTCAACTGGCTTCCCGAGCTGGAGACAAGCTGTTTTAGTCTCGAGGAGCTCGAGGTCTATGGCGAGCCTAACGAGGAACAACAGCAGAGGATGATTATGAGGGAGGCAAGCTGGCCGGGGGAAGACTATGACTACAGGCGCGCGATAGAAGCGACACAAGACTGGGCCGACGCACGGTGGAGGATGGAGGAAGCCCAGGCAAAGATGGAGAGACTCGAGGTCAAGGAATCGGAGTAGTGGCGCTCCTCTGATGCTCCCAGACCGATTGTGGACGCCAACAGCACGGAACTCAAAGATGCCAAATTGCGGGACTTGAATTGCGTTAGGAGCAGCCTGCAGAACTGCCATGGAACAAGTTGTAGGCAGCGTGGGGAACATTGTTCTGGCAGTTCCCGAAATTGAAAATGTCCATTTGGTCCTGGTCGGAAAAAAACGCCGACCTCTCCGCTGCTGGCAGGTCCCTGGTTGGGGAAGCCGATGATCACTAGGGCGGTTCCGTAAACGGTGATACCAGCGCAGCATTGGAAGGCAAAATGGGATGAACGAGACACCGGCAACCCGAAATCTTGACAGGAACCTGCATGTGACAAGCAAGGTGCTCCCTCACATGGCCTAGGTAGCCTCATATCTCAAAAACCAAGGCCTTTTCTGGCCCGCTCCGATGCGCCCTCGAAATTTCGAGCCCCTGATGGCTGCAGAGAGAATATCCGTCCCTTACAGGGAGTATCATCGCCGGCTATGTTAGTCCCCCAGAGATCTCAGCCTTGGAACCTTCAAATGACCGAATGATACCAAACCTCAAAACCGAATTGTTGGCAGTGGACAACAGACAGAGAGGTACCCTGAGTGTGTGAGCTAACTGTATCTGAACACTGAACAGGTTTCTGGTAATTGTTAGCTGCGGGTTTTATGTTTGTCAAAGCATCACAATCTATGCAACCGAAAGGCTGCCCTGATTTGTGTGGGAAACCATGTGCTCGTTGCGGGTTATCTTTCTGGGTCGTCGGACCTGACAAACAGACTCGGAAGGGGTTGAGCCCCTTCAAAGGGGTATAATCTCGCAAAGGAGGCCGAATGTGCCGTAGTGGTGCCTGCCTACCTCTGTCCTAGGCAGGTCAAGTGTCCACCCGCGGCTCCCACCTGACCGGACCTTTTGTCGAGGTCGGATTTGCTGGCGGATAAAGCATCCGTTCAGATGGTAGCCGTTTTGGTAGCGTACCGGTCCGGATACGGCGAAGGAGGCATCGATTATTATATCCCAGGAAGAATACAACGATGAACAGGTCAAACTGCTGCAAGTCTGGCGTCGAGTCACTTGACAGGTCAAGTGACTAGGTACGAATGATGCGCGGACAAGCGGCACGGCGGGTTCCATTGCCACGGTCTGGCGGGCCCACGACAGTCCTATGAGCTCGGTTCCAAGTCGTGACAGTGGCATCGGATGAATCAGCGCAAATCAAGATTCGATGCTGGCAGCGGGTTGAAACCAACGAGCTTTGGCCAGAAACGGTTCATTTGATTGACCTACGCCACAAAACACACGAAACATGACCGAAGTTCTGCTCACCATGATCTCCATCATGCCCTGAAATGCTTCCATCGCACACTCCTCTCGATACGTCTGTAGGGAATTATTGCGACGGCACGGCGCTCTGCACTACGCCAGGTCACATTGCCCTGCCATCCATCGTACCCATCCGACGACGACAGATCCAGCCTGGTGTCCACGAGTGAGAGCAGGTTCCTGAACATTCAAAAAAAAACCGTTTGTTTGCTTGATTTTTTCGGCAATCTCCGAGCCGGCCGATTAAGACGATTTGAGTATGTGGAAGCGCGCTTGAAGCACACCTGAATGCATTGTTCCAGCTCCTAGACGAAGATCAATCGTTGAGCACAACTCCCGAGGCTTCTTTGGCGTCTGCCAGTGTTCGACCTACCAGATTCGGCGCCCGCGCGGCAGGCACGGCGAATAGCAATGCGGGCCGAAACGGGGTTAAAAGCGGTACGAGGAACCGCTCGGCAGAATCCTTCGCAACTTCGTGTAACTGGAACTAGTAGAATATCGCATGCTCGTGGGGTCTGTTGGTAAGAGGTTTGCGGCCTGCCGCGGCATCACTGCAACGGTTGCAGCGGAAGGGGATTCCTTGTGGATCCGACGGATACTTATATGGCCGCTATGTTCGCGGTCCCACTTGTACGAGCCCGCTATCCCGCCTACGCGGCACTGGAGGATCCCCGAGATTAACGGTGTTTAGGTCAATGTATGTCACCCAATGTCAGCGCTAGTGACTGCCAGTGATCACGGCATTCCATCCGCCGAAGAAAGTCGCGAAACCGAGCGGATCCGAAAGGGAAAGCAAGGCGTCTCTCACCTCCACGTTCTTCTTTCTCTAGACGATTTCCCTCTCATACATCCTGTCGACACCTCAATCAACAGCGGCGTACCAAAATAGCGTAATACCCAGAGCCAAGATATTAACTCGTTCAACTTGAAGCGGACGTCATTTCAGCAAGGCCAAGCGTGCAACAGCCTGACTTGGTGAAGCGAGCGTCCAACGGCAGGTGCATACCGTCCCAAATCCTACCGGCTCCGCTCTACATGTGGAACAAAACTCCCTTCGACCCCCATCATTCCTTCTGTGCCACAGTGCACAAGTTCTGCGCGGTAATATCTCCGAGTCTCTTGTAGCATCCTGAGCCAATATGGTCCTCTCTCGCCCCAGCCGTTCGTTTTTGGCCGTATGGGTCCTCACGCTCTCTTCCGTTTTTGGCTCTGCCTTGTGCGCACCGCCGCCTAAAAATGACACCTACGACTACATTGTCGTGGGTAGCGGGCCGGGAGGCGGCATCGTGGCCAGCAATCTCGCCATAGCAGGCCACACGGTGCTGCTGCTCGAGGCTGGCCGGGATGCCAGCGACGACCTTTCCACCACGGTCAACGCCCTGTATTACCCGCAGTCCCTCGACCTCCAGTGGCACTTCTTTGTGAAACACCACACCGACTCCGCCGTCGAGGAGCGCTATCGCCTCCTGAGCTGGACGTTGCCCGACGGCACGTTCTGGATCGGTCCCAAAGCCAAAGCTCCCGCAGGTGCAACCCTCAAGGGCGTGTGGTAAGTTCTGTGCCGGAGGATTGAGTGTTGGCTACCCGTGCGATGTTTATTAACGGCCAACACCAGGTACCCACGTGGCGCAACTCTTGGCGGAAGCGCCATTGTGAACGCTATGGCGTCTGTTCTGCCCAATGATGCTGACTGGAACAAGATTGCTCAGCTTTCTGGTGATCCATCCTGGTCAGCTGCGGAAATGAGGGAAATCTTCGTCAAGATTGAGAAGAATCTTTACCTGAAACCAAATGAGTCCAGGGCTGGTCATGGCTTCAGTGGCTTCGTGGAGACGGGTCTGGGCGATTCCGATTTCTACCCAACCCAGCCTGGTCGCCTTGCGCTTCTATCCAAGTTTGCCGAGGATCTTACTGGAAAGCCCGTGGACGAAGTGACAGCTCTCAAATACCTGGAGCGTGATGCCAACTTTCTTGGCGCTGGCAGAGACCAGGCTACAGAGCCGTTTGGTCTCCCCATGCACCACAACAATAAGGGCCGTCGCTGGACCCCTCGCGATCTTGTCAAGGACACCCTCGGTAGGACGTTCAGCCTTACGCTATCACTGAACTCTCTGGCCACCAAGATCATCTTCGAAGAGTCCGGGCCAGGACCCAAGGGACCGAAGGCCAAGGGCGTTGAGTATCTCGAGGGCGCAGGCGTATACGGCGCCTCGCATGAATACAACTCAGCCACCGCCCCCAAAGGTACGAAGAAGGTTGCGTATGCCCGCAAGGAGGTCATCGTTAGCGGTGGCACCTTCAACACCCCGCAGCTCCTCCAGCTCAGCGGCATCGGCGATGCCAAGCTTCTCAAGTCCCTGGGAATTCCTGTCATCTCGGATCTGCCCGGCGTTGGCGAGAACCTTCGTGACAACCAAGAACTTCCTGTCGTCGGCCTTAGCCCCGTCAACATCACTTCGACTGGCAGCGTCCCCGGTATGGACCAGTGCACCTTTGGCGCTCCGGGTGACCCGTGCCTCCAGCAATGGACCCAAGAAACCGGGCCCTATACTGCGCCCTCTGGAAACAGCGAGTGCGCTTTTATCAAGACAGGCCACAGCCCCGATGGCACCCGCGATGTCATCACTTTCGCGTAAGTCAACAACCCCTTTTCTACCCCTGAAATGACCTCTCCCCTAACCATGCACAGACCACCCGGCGTCTTCCGCGGCTTCTCCCCGCCCGCAAGCAACTTCCCCTTTGCAGACACCCCCGACAGCTTGTGGCGCAGTTTGTCGCGCATGACAGTCCAGAACTCCGCCGGCTTCGTCCGCATCAAGTCCATCGACCCTACCGTCGCGCCCGAGATCAACATCCACCAATACGAGTCCCCGACCGCCGGTGACGTCGATATGGGCGCCATGATCGACGCCGTCGCCTGGGTGCGCCGCAACTACTTGACCTTGCCTGCCCCATTCGGTCCCGTCACGCCCACCGAGCCCCCTTGCAACGCTGGACTCACGGCCGACGGGTACTGCAAGGACCCGGAGGAGGACAGGAAGTTCATCTTCGAGCAGACGTTTGGACATCATCCCGTAGGAACGTGCAAAATTGGAAAGAAGGAGGACAGGAGTGCCGTCCTGGATAGCAAGTTCAAGGTATTTGGTGTTGATGGGCTGCGTGTCGTTGATGCCAGTGTGTTCCCCGTCAGCCCGGGTGGGTTCCCGGTGCTGCCGACGTATATGATTGGGCAAAAGGGAAGTGAGGCCATTCTGGCGGATACTTAATTGCACTATATAGTGGTTGTACATAGGTAGTCATGAATGAGTTAGATACAGCAATTTTGGATGTCTGCTTGTCTACGTCTTGATTTTCCTTCAGTCACACAGCATTGTGGACTGCAGTTACTTGGTTGCAAGAATTCAATTGATATTAACAGAACAGATGGATGTTTTTGCGCCCTTTTTTCGGGTACATCTGTTGAGATGGAAGGAGTCAGCAACGATGAAGACCGCAACTGAACACTGCCGCCTCGTTGCGGGTCGGGTGACTACTAGCCATGTCCTATCAGAGGCACTGAGAGAAAAACACACCACCCCATGTCGCCAAGCGACCGTCGAGCGGGGAAGGCCGAACAAAAAAGGAGCTGTCCACAGCCAGTACACGGTGGTCGGCCACCACCACACCACCGTGGCGACATCTAGGGAACGCGGTCAATAACTGCAAGTAGGCAGCGGAGTTGATAAGCTCTTGACATAGCGGGATTTCCCAGAGTGCATTGGACTTCAGAGCAGCTTCAAAATCCAAAGACCACGAGCATGTACTTCTATCAAGAGATCCCTGGTCAGAACGATGTCCTCGGGTGCTTTAGCTCGGCAACTATGCTACCGATTATCGTCTCCTTCGCTTGTACCGTGGTCGCTGCACCGATATTCTCCACCCGCAGCTCAACTCAACCGGAAACAGCTTGTGGGTTCAGCGGTAATCCTGAATTCTACGGGTTCGGAATCAGACTTGGTATTTATTTGCAGTGGCTGGCCGCAATACTCGCAAATGCCTTCCTCAAGGAGGCCGTGGCGGGCAGCCTCGAAACCAACACCGTCTTCTTGCTCGCGCTCACAGTATCTACCATCTACGCCACCAGCCGAGCTACGATAAGAAACGCCGAGGTCCTAGTCCTGCTACACCTATACTTTAGCTTTATTTTCTCTATCCTCTTCCTCTGGGGACGGAGAGCACGGGCGAAGTTGACATTGCTTGGGTCCTTTTTAGGTTGCTGGCCGTTGTGACCGTATCGGGCTACAGCGTTTGGTTCTGGTTCCTTGGCCTCAATAGTCTCGCTGAGTCTTGTCCGGCTTACACATTTCCGTTCGCGAAGCAGGAGGCTGGCGGTCAAGTATCAGCATTTTGCCGAGCCCAGCCATCGGCGACGCTCGCGGTTTATGCCGCCCTTCTCTCTCGCGAGCTTCTTATTATGCTCTGCTTTTTCGTCTTTACTGTAACATCGAGCGCTTTTATCTCGGGTCTGTCAATCTACTTCGTAATGCGAGCCCAGCCGAGACGGAAAAAGGCAATATCGGTTCGCTCAGATTCTTATTGCGCTGGGTGGCCATGGCAATGGCAATGTTTTGGTCTTACGCAAACCGGCAGAACTCGTCAGGGTCATACCGGAATCTTATGTTCTATTTGCTTCCCGTCTTTGACATGGCCATCTTCACGTTGCGAAGCATAGTCCATCTGCTTTACCTGCTGCTTGTCGGAAGATCCCCACCCCCCTTTTTCCAGTATCTTCGGCTTGTAACTCCATGACTTATCCAAAGGTCTTTTCGGCTTGCCGTCAGTGATCCTAGGAACATCAGAAACGGAAAGAAGGCCCGGGTTCGAACCCTAGCGTCGGGTGTCTAGAGGTCTGCACACACTGGTATCTGTAGATCTATTTCGTTCAATGTTAATTCAGCGAAACTTTCTAACAGTAATTCCAAGTTCTTATCCTCTCCGGTCACCTTGCAGGTCGCGAATGCCATCTGTATAGCTTAGGCAGTTGCGGCTATTGTGTTAACCATCATTTAGAATAGCATCACTTACATATACGATGTAACATCGACGGGACAGCTCATTCCATTGATTATCGGTATCATAAGCCTGTCGAGAATATGCTACAATCTCACAGTACAATGGAGCGTTCTCCGTATTACTGATGGTGAGAAAGACAGTTTACCTATAAACCACAAAATCTAGCCTTTCGGTTCAAGCTACCTACCTACATAAAACTCTAACATGTCATCTTAGTCCTTGTTCGACGGCGGTGGAACAGGAACGTCAAAAGTGAAACAGGAGATGACGATAGCCAGGAAACACCGAGTACCATCAATGCACTTTGCGTTCCTCTTTCAGACGACTTCGAGGCAGTGTTCTGGGATCGGATTCCGGAGCGTCGGCACTCAACAGATCTTGGATTTTGTGGGGTACCATCACCTGATCAAGGCTGGGAGTTTGAGCGTCTGGTTCAAGAGTGGGCAAAGCCACGGCTTAATAGTTCTACCTGTGACAATGCGCAGTTTGATAAACGCTTTGCACGAGTAACGATCCGCAAGGATGCCGGCAGCTCCTTTCCAGTCTACCTAAAGTAGGAACAGGTCTGCCCTCGGTGGTACACCTCCAAACAGGAACGTCTGGTACGTCATCCTTCTGCTTCGCTGGATAGTTTGAGTCATTATTGCGGTTATACATTTACTCAAACAAAAGTCTTAGAATCTGTTTCCCGGTGACAAGGACGATGAATCCAGCTAGGATCCGGAATGGAGGGATCAATTCGTCGCCGTGAACAAGAAGCTAGAACCTTCGTATCGGAGTGGGCAAACCGGCCCAACATCTTCAGCCAGAGCACCTCTTCTCGAGCGCCGCCGGATCCTTACCCATTTAATGACTGGGTCATAGATGACGCTCCAAATCTCAAGAATGAACGTGGCCGCTCAGGTTTTCGTTCTCGGTTGTTGAAGCTTCCCCCTTGCGTATCACTAGTATGCTTCGAACTTGCAGGATGCATTTTTGGAGAGCAGAGACTTGTCTGGGCCTTCAGGGAATTTGGAGTTATTCTTGGCTTGAATGTTCGGTGCTATGCTGAGGAGTTCATTGAGATAATCAGAGATCTGGAGACTAGGCAAATCCGAGACGAAACCAAGTAGAATGAGCGGCTGGAGTCTCGAGTCAACGGTACTGCCCTGGACCCTGGGCTGCATAGAAAACATGTCGACTACCGGTGGGGACCACACATCAGACGCCGGCCGAGAAGCTTGAGTCCAGCAACCAAAGCAGCCGATCGTCTTCTCACAGCACTCGATGAGCAATCTTTTCGGGGATTCCTCCTCAGAGTCTGCGATTGCATCGAGGGAATCCTCGAAGCATACAAATTACAGTCGGCTTCAAGGCTAGTACAAACCGCGAGGCTTACCATCGAGAAGCTGTGTCAGATAAGAGAGCGCTACAAACTGGGGGCCGAGGGATATGGTTTGGCGGAACAGCACGAATATGCTCATCGTACGTGGAACAATGGAATGATGTTGCTCGACTATGAGACTGTACATACCATCTATACCGACGAAGTCTTGCCATGGTTTTCAACTTTTGCAGAAAACGTGGGTAAATTGCGGAATTAGACAAGTACCTAAATAGGAAACGAATGTCATATCTCTTCCGAGTTGCCCAGGGCAGTCACATCAGATACTACCAAGATTTATGAGCTCCTGTCCACATTGCCAGTACGCAACCATGTCTCGGGGCATATCCCTGACAGGTACTTCTAAAGACACAACCCGAGAAGGACAAGGCAGGCAGGCCAAAACTAAACGGGGGGTGGAGATTACGGTGCAGAGAGTTCTAGAGTGCGCTCTGTTTCCCGAACTTGGCCAACAGCACTTCATCAAACAAAACATACACTACGCATCGACAGGAGCCATACCGGGGAGATGTGGAAGCCCTGGGAACAGTCAGCAACAGCCAGATAAACGCGAATTCACGGGCAAACCTACACCCGTCGATGTCCTCCCTGACAGCCCGCTCAATGGTACACTTCGCAGCCTCCTCGGGACTTTGCGTCCCAATTTGCTTACAGACGTCCCCATTGCAACGGTTGTCAAGAGCCTTTTGCAGGGCATCCCCCTTCCATCCAAAGACATAGTCGCCATGCTGCGAATACCCATGCTTATCGGTAGTACTCCACACAAACGGCTGAGAATTGTCTTCAGGCCAGAGGCTCTTGTCGTTGAAGACTTGTGTCTATGCCTGTCAGATGCACCCACAAACCGTTTGGTTAAAGGGGAGACCCACCTGCCACATAACCTCATACATGACCTGCGGAATCCTCACGGGATGACTCGCTGGACACGGCCCATTATTATCAAACGTCCCGCTCGTCGGATACGCCACATGGCCCTTATGGTCGGGACTATCCGTATTTTTCCCGTCCCAACACGTCGGAAACGTAATCACCGAGCGCATGCCCCCCGCACACGGACTGCTCGGCAACACGACCGTATCCGACCTTGACGAGGCCCCGCATTCAACGCCCTGGCCTTCGCCGCTCTTTGGCATGCATCTGTGGCATACCTTGGGGTCTTTCTTTGGGGAGGGAGTGGAAAGGGAGGTGGCGTCTCCAACGAGCATCCGGAAACCGGGCTTGAAGGCAGTGACTTTTGTTTTTCCGTCATAGGGGGGGATGTAATATACGGTTATTCCACCGTTACCACGCAGACCGGAGCTCACAAACTGTGGGACGCGTTTGTAGGTGCCGTTACGGGCGCGGAAGAAAAGCACAGCGGTCCAGTAGTTGGAGAAGTCGTCAGAGAAGGTGCAGCTGGTGCAGGTGGATTTGGTGGGGAGGTCGTGGGTAGTTGGGTCCATGGAGGCGTTAAAGGAGTTACCACCAACGATTTGGTGAAGGTGAGGGGCTGGGACGGCGCCTGGCGAGACAAGAGGGTCGAGACGGTCGATTACCAGTTGAGAGCACTCGAAGCGCATCATGGGCATGCTGGCTATTTGACTGATAACTGGCTGTGCGAGAGCCAGGCCCACGGCGAGGAGGCATTGCAGGCGCATGTTGGATGGATGATGCACTGGTGGCCGTATTCGATGTTGAGTTTCTTGGCTAGGGGAACTTGTGAAGAAACGGCTTGACGCAGGGAGTGAAAAGCTTGATACGGGTAACATAGAATAGCCAAGGCAGTAGACGTAGCGCCCGGAGCGAATAAGTCGATGTTCCTATGTATACAGTTTTATCAGATGTTGCTGGATAATTAGTATAAATCCCCGCTACAATATGCCGCTGTCAGTCTGTTTATCCTTGATTGTGTGCATATGCGCCAATTTAAGCGACCGGCAACTGTTCGCAGGGTTATCAATCATGGACTGCCCACCACAGGCTAAGCAGATGCCATGGCGAGATTGGGTTATCAGTTGTTATCTTGTGTTGTACGGAAGGAGATTGAGCTGGCGGCCGAGAGAGAACAGGAAGTTAACGAGTGGCTCCCAGTCAAAGGGGCACGGGTCTGTGTACTCTCGAGACTGCAATGGGCTTCTGCTGCGTCTGGACAAACGGGTATTTGAAGTACTGGTAAGACAGCTCGGGTCGGTCTCCGCGGAACATGCGTGGGTGAATCCTCACACAATTCTATTGCGAAACAAGGCGTAGCTTGTCAAGGTACATTCAGTGCATTTCGAAAGACCTTGAATCCGCGCTGAGAACCATGGTTTGCTTTGACAGGAAGGACATATCTTCCACGCTGGCTGAAGGGACCCTTGCTTTTGCCAGACTCGAAACTTTCCGACATACCTAGGTCTCGATGCCAATGCTCATTTGCTTCGCGTCGTATTGCCAGGCGCTTCCCGCAACAGCCTGGGTGTGCAAGCTTCTCCCGGTTTGGATCATCCAGGAATGCTAGATCTGACCCACAATGTGTTGGTAGGATTCTAGATGTTTGCGCGTGAATGTCTCTATCTTGCCGGTGCTACCGAAGGCTGCTTTTATGGACAAGACTGGTATTTAGGTCACTGGGGAGGGGGAAGTCGCGGGTGGTGTGGTTTTCTTGGACAATGGGCAATGGCCATCTCATCACTTGGAAAGAGCGGAACTGAGAGGGCGTTGAATCAGACTCGGATCTGCAGGCACTGGCAGTTGTCTGCTAAGTGCCAGTGTTCGGCAACTTGAAGCCTGATGGACTTGGAATTTTGAGGCACTGCACCGCGGTAAGCCAGGGCGCTGCTAGTAACTCAGATTGCCCGTGGTGACCGTGGCCGTCACTGGCACTGCAATGACCACTAGCAGGCTCTACTTCGAAGTCGTCCCTCACAGTACCCAACTCAATCTTTTCAGTCAGCACAGCTCGCCGCCGCCGCTCTGCATGATGGCGCGCGATGGCAACTCACACTTCGATATGGCAGGGTACCTACATAGGAATCATGGCTTGGGTACTGGCACATCTGGTCGATCTCCATTGAATCCCGTCCGTACGAGGGTGTGGGGTTGTGCATCGGTTGGTGTCAACCCTCGGGCGACTCGCGAGAGCAGCCCACTAAGCCGATGCTAGCCCAAGGCAGTCGCCAGCTGGGGGAAGTGGTGGCATCAGGAATCGTTCACTGGCAATTTGCAGTGGTTTGCCAGACCAAGTAGGAAATTATGTCATAGGTCCTTTGTAGGATGCTACGGGCCAATGGATCCTGCCTTGGAAGAACGTCTTTGTCTTTTAAAACTTGAACGTCGTAATTGTGCTTGCCGCGGGCCGGGCATCGCAGATGCTGTGAAGCGCTCCTTGTAAGCTTGAGGTGCCGGTGCAGTAAACAGAAACGGCATGGTCTTTGGGGACTCGGAGTCGGCAAGAGTATGGTTGTTAGGTAGGAACGACTGGTTGCCATGAACATGTGAGTGCACCACCTGGGTCCTCTGTGGAGAGTGGTCAGTGCGCGAGCGCCTTCGGAACTTCCCGCACCATCACTTTGTGCACGGAAGAACCCGGTTTGCGCTGACGTACCGGCGGGACGAGCTCTGCGAGCTTCATTCTCCACCTCTACCCAAGCATCGACAGTCACCAGAAGACAACATGGCGCTCACAACCGCACAAAGGGCCTTCGCACCCGCGATAAGGCAAGGCCTATCATCCCGCGCCCTCTCGTCAGCAGCCAGCAAATCCCTCCTCCCGAGCGCGACACTCGCGCTGGCAAAAGCCAGAAAACCACAAGCCCAAATCCCTGGAGCAAGTCGAAGCTTCCACCACTCCATTAACCATGGTTCGCCCAGCTTTGGCGGCGGCATGCCCCCCTCGTACTTCCAAAAGAGCAATTCCCTCCCCATCAACACTGTCATCCGCTTCGTGCCCCAGCAGACCGCCTGGATCGTCGAGCGCATGGGCAAGTTCAACCGCATCCTGCAGCCGGGCCTGGCCTTCCTGATCCCCTTCCTCGACCGCATCGCCTACGTCAAGTCGCTCAAGGAAAACGCCCTCGAGATCCCCAGCCAGAGCGCCATCACCGCCGACAACGTCACGCTCGAGCTCGACGGCGTGCTGTACACGCGCGTGTTCGACGCCTACAAGGCCAGGTTCGCAACACGCCCTCATTCCCTCCCCTCCCCGCCTCCAATTGCTACTAGCTAACCTCTTCCTCCCTCCCTCTAGCTACGGAGTCGAAGACGCCGAGTACGCCATCTCGCAGCTCGCGCAGACGACAATGCGCAGCGAGATCGGCCAGCTGACGCTCGACCACGTTCTCAAGGAGCGCGCGGCGCTCAACACCAACATCACCCAAGCCATCAACGAGGCCGCCCAGGCCTGGGGCGTGACATGCCTGCGCTACGAGATCCGCGATATCCACGCGCCCAAGCCCGTCGTCGAGGCCATGCACCGACAGGTTACAGCCGAGCGATCCAAGCGCGCCGAGATCCTCGAGTCCGAAGGTCAGCGCCAGAGCGCCATCAACATCGCCGAGGGTCAGAAGCAGAGCGCCATTCTCGCCTCTGAGGCCGTCCGCGCCGAGACCATCAACAAGGCTTCTGGTGAGGCTGAGGCAATTCTGTTACGTGCCACGGCCACTGCGGCAGGCATTGATGCTGTCGCCAAGTCGATCCACGAGGGCAAGGATGCTGCACAGGGCGCTGTCAGCTTGTCAGTGGCGGAGAAGTACGTCGATGCGTTCGGCCGCTTGGCGAAGGAGGGCACTGCCGTGGTGGTTCCCGGAAACGTTGGCGACATTGGCGGCATGATTGCTACAGCACTGAGCGTCTACGGCAAGGTCGGGGATGCGCAGGCTAAGACCATGGCAGGACGGTTGTCGTCCGCCCCGACCCCGGCTGCGGCGCAAGAGGAGGCCAAAACGGAGTCACAATGATTGGTAAAAGGTTGAAAGAGGCAATGCATGGAAGAAGGACGGTACAACCTTGTAGGAATACAGAAAGCTGCGATACCAGACAGGCTTCATTTTGTATTGATTACGGTCGGAGACGAACACATCAACCCACTCAAGCGGTCAATAAAGCACGGCGTTAGCGGAACAGGACTATAGCCATGGCTGTAACCACTCAATGTATTCTATAATGCTTGCAAAGAAAACAAGTCAAAAGTTCCTGTCCTGATTTAGATATGCCGACTGCTGCTCACTGAACACCCAACTCCCCGCCAACAACCTCCAATGCCTCGCGGATCAGCCCGAGCACTTTGTCATCCCCGGCTGTCCCTGCCGCCTGGATTCCGCTCACCAACAATGGATACAGGCGGAGCAGGTGCTTGCGCGTTTCACTGTCTACGTTTGGTGTATCCGGAATGGCATCCGGCTCGGAACGCAGCTCCACCAGGCAGCGTAAGATGCGCGTCAGCTCTTTGCGCTGCGACAACGGTTGAGGCATGCGCCCTCTCAGGGGTTGGTCAGCTACATACGCGCGCAGCGACAGCGCACATCGGAGAATGAGATACGGCGCCACCGTTCTCGCTAAGCGGATATGGAGCTCATGGGCGTCCTCCGTCCCAGAACCATGTGTGAGCGGTGCGCTTGGAGGCAGACCTGGTGTTGGAGGCTGTACCTGAATGGACGGCGTAGACACTGTCTCGTCCTTAGCTTCAACCAGCGCAAACAGCTCGTCGAGGCAGACTTCGCTCATTAGGCTTCGCTTCGATGGTGGCGAGTCAACCGTGCGTCCATTTCGTTGTTTGTAGAGGGCGCTTAGCCCGACCACATCGCCGGTTCCGCTGCCGTAGATGATGGAGGCTTCTGCTGGGGCAGGGGCGTGGATGATTGAAATGCGAAAGAGGCCCTCGGCGTAAGCCTTCCTGGTCTTATCGAGGATGACTTCGGCACCAAGAAACGGGATGATGAGTTCGCGCAGCTTGTGAAACGAGGCGATGTCAAACTCTTGGTCTTCTAAAGTGTTCGTACTGAACGGCGCATCGTTGCAATCCGCGCTGATGATCCCATTCGCGATCGAGACAACGATCTGCCATATTGTTTGCACTATAGCCCGGGGCAGAGTGAGCGAGGGAATACGAGGCAAGGCTGCTTCGAGGACAGCCAATGCGGATTGGGTTGCCTCCCGCCATGGCTGTGTTGACTTGGTGATGATCTTGAACTTGTACTTAAGGGTTATTGGTTTGGCTAGCGCCGACAGCGCCGTAGCAAACGCCCCCGTTGTGTAGATGTCGGCATCAAAAGCGTTGTTAATCACGAGAGACTTCAAAATAGACATACTCTCTTTGGACATGGCGACATATGTTCGCTTCTCCGATGCCGCCTTTGGGGCGCCTTCGCGAGTAAATGCCAAAGACACGAACTCCGACACCTGTGTGATCAAGGCAGACGGGACGCCCTGGAGATCCGTCTTGACCATGCGGAAGACCTCGAGAATTCGACCCTGCAAAGGCGTGACATACTCAGTGTCGCTTGAATATGTCCCAGGGGTCGCATGCTGCATTGCGTCTCGTAGCAGGGTCAGCATACGGCGGACCCTTTCAACGTTGAACTCTTCCTGGATCAGGCCGTACAGCTCCAATAGCGTCTCAACCCAAACAAGAAGACATTTCTGGTTATCCGTGGACTTATCGTCTTGCCCATCTTGGTACACTGGAATTCCCTGGGCCCAAAGCTCCCACGCAAGCTCAATGCTCTCTTTGGAAAGGCTCGCAGTATTATCTTCGGCGCATCTGTGAAGGATATCTCTGACAGCACTGTATGTTGCGGTGTTGATATCGAGAGCTTTTGCCCCAAGAAGCGTTCCGAAGTGTCCAAGTAGATCCCGCCAAATGTTGGCGAAGCCTGGATGTGTCGATAACGTGCCCAGGTAGGAAACAAACAACCCCGAAACTCCCTGGATCACGACGATCGCAGTGTCGTTCCACTCGCTTTGCCCTTTCTCTTTTGCCGGCATCTCCGCAACCAGCCGGAGCTCGTCCTCTGTCGAAGAGAGCAACTTAAAAATCACCGACTTAACACAGACAGACCATGCTTCTGGGTCGAGGCTGTCACCATAAGCAGATATTATCCGCATGAGGGTCTGGATAGCGCCTGCACAGAGTTAGCATCGATCCGTTGGATCTAAGAGACCGCGGCTCACTGTTTCTCAACTCCAGCCTTTGATCTGTGGAGACTGAGGTAAGTCGAAGAAGGAGAAGCATCCACAAGGCCGCCCCAGACCCTTCGTGAGAAGGCTCCGCGGCGAGTCTTGAAAGGGCTTTGTCATCAGAGCCCTGCGCCATCTCTTCGGTGATAGAAATCGACCTGCTCTTCTTGGAGAGGAAATCGGAAATAGCCCAGAAAAATGTAACGGTCTATCGTCGCCAGTCAGTACTGGCAAAAAATATCGGGAAAAAGGTAGCTTACCGTCAAAGCGACGTTGAGATCGTCATCTTGGGTGCAGAATTTATACAGGGTATCAACAAGGTTGAGAAAGCAGGCATTTGGCAAAGAAGGCAAAAAGTCGGAGCATATTAGCTGGAGAGAGGCGAAAGAGGGGCGTATTAATCTGACGGATCGTGTCATGAGGGAAGCCCGGTTGGACTGGGTTCCCTTTTTCCCACCAGAACTGAAATCTTTTTGGATGAAGATGGTATCAATGATGTCAAAGGGGATCTCCCAGCCCTGGACAAGCGTCTCGCCGCAGTTTTCTAGCAGACTTTTGAGTCCTTCAAGAATGATCCTGTGTATATCGACATCGGTCGCGTGGCTTGTGATAGACATCTCGCGTGAGGGAGATTGAAGAGGTTGAAGGGAGTCGCGGAGAGCTTCTAGAAGGCGAAGTTGTATTTGGCCGCGAGGTTCCTCCGGTTGAGACGCGACTGCGGAGGCTGCTTCCAAAACGATGCGCACAAGGGTTTCAGCCGCACGTGCTCTGACTGGTGCCGTGTTCAGAGCGGAACCAAGGGTGTTGATCAGCTCAGATACCAGTGGTGACCACCCTGAGACTTCTGGCGCATAAGACAAAAGGCGCTCGATGTTTATAGACGCAAGATCGCCAAGTTTAGCCAATGCAAACTGGTCCTCCTGGTTTGGCCCGGCAAGCGCGGACGTTGATATGCTCAGTACTCTCTTATGTGCTCCAGGCGCTTTAAGCGTCGCTGTCGAGGATGGGGATGTTGGTCGACCGTCGGACTCAGCAGATGGCTGTTCAGCGTGTTTCTCGAGAAGGTTGCAGATGGCGTCCACAACCTCAACGAACGCAGGGTTAGGGAAATCCACTGTACTCTCAAAAAGACGCGAGGCCGCTGTCTCAACAGCCCGGATCTCACTGCCAAAATTTGACAGCAGCGAAGTGGCCTCGTTCTCTGCTTGGTGGTCTGGTCCCTTTGCCGCAATGGGTGTCCTTCCCGCAGTCTTACCGGACAAGAACAACACAAAGTCGGCTTGTTGGAGGGTTTCCAGGATGATGCTCCACGATGACGAAAGTGTTGGCCCAAGAGCTATGCCCAAGTTCAGGAGAGCACGGAGGCACAGGAGGTTTCGAGTGTTGAGGGTAGCGGGACTACCGTCTACTGAAAGCTGTCGTTGCTTATCCGTTAGCTGTGTCGACGGACTGACCAGGCTGTCCACGCTAAGGAGCCCTCGAGCATTCCCGAAAATGCTGTTTGCCGACTCCGGTGCCGCAGCCGGGGTACTCGATGTCCGGGATGCGCCTGCATTCAGGCAAGCAGTGAAGACATTCGGGGGTACGGCTGCCTTGCCAAGCGTAGTGAGAAACGCATCTCGCGGGGTGGTAAGCTCTAACAACCCGGCAACATGGGCAAATCTCTGGAAGGCTCTGACCAGAGCATGGTAATACTCGGAGTCGAGAGCGGCAAAAAGAAAGGTCGAACAGGTTGCCAGTATAGCTGGCCAACACTCTTCGATGAACGCGGCACAAACCTTGACTTCGGCATGCAATGGGTGGTTCTCGAGCGTCAAGGGGTTGACTGGAACTGGATTTCGCTTAAAAGAGGACGCTCGTTCCAATGTTACTCGGCCGGTTGCATCCCCATGCTCCTCACTGACGAGCGCCGGTGAATCTCGCCCGGAATCTTGCTTCGACCGTTTTTTACGTCCCTCGGTAGGCACGGTAAGGGGGAGGATGAACTTGGCCAGACCTTCAGACAGCGAAGTGATGCAGGCCAGGGTGAGGCTGTAGACATATGACTCTGGAATGCTGGGGGCATCGGTCTTGTCGAGCTGGTCAATGCAAGGAACACGCATGGTACTCCACTGAGTACTGATCCCTGTGTTGTGTCCGTCAGAAACCGAGCCGGATATGATGCCCGTGACGCCGCTGGCTTCAAGCATTGCCTGGTCCGCGGACCCCCCGACGCTGGCATAGGGATTCGCGACTGGAATCGTCGACTGGTGTCCAAGTCCAATGACAGAAGGCTTTTCGGTGCTAATTCGGACGAATGTCGCCGTGAGGTTCTTGAGGATATTCCTTTGTCCTTGTTTCGAATCGTAGAGCATGAAGATACGACGAAGGAGGGCGTGCTCTGCAAAAATACCTCTCAATACCTCCATACATAACGCTCGCTTCCACATCGCCGTATCTTGGTCGAGAAGCTGGGTCAATATCTCTAGTGCATCTCCACTTTCTGATGGTAGTAATGATAAGTGACGTCGCAGCAAGGTGTACAGGATTCGTACTAATCGAACGCTTGTCGCGAAATTGGGCTTCCCGCGCAACGCGCTGATCATGAAAGGCATCACTCTAGTGCGCAGGATATTAGCCTGCTCGGGGTGAGCAGAGAAGATCGCTGCGTGGTTCGTAAGTACCGATTCTATCAGCTCCAGGCCGAACGTTTGCGGCAGCCCAGAAAATCGGAGATATTCTGGCCGCTGGCCCTCAGTTAGGAGACATATGTCGTGGAAGACCTGGCCAATTAGTACACAGCCCATTAAACGCCGTAAACGGCCCGGAGAAGAGCACTAACCCTGTAGGCGTCCATGGCCGCGGGCCGAAGCGGAACCGTGCCATCCTGAATAGGGGCCTCGCCAACCGCCGGGGCATCTGTGTCAGATTCTACAAATCCGACCGAGTTAGCCACACCCCAGGAAACCGCTTTCAACCCTCAGCGCACTTACTGTCCTCGGTGACTACCTTGTCGAACACGGATACCACAAGTTGCTGGAGGGTTGCCGCAGACGTATTATTGACGATGGGATTTTTGCTTGACTGCAGGATGAAGCAAATGTTGAGTGCCGTAACGAGCAGCTGTCCTCTGACATCGGCCGCGTAATTGGAAAGTAGGGGTGGAAGTGCTTGGAGGATCTTGAGTTGGACATCGAGGCCTGCTGACGTAGCCTGCTGGAGAGACTCCAGGACCTGGCTCAGCTTTGTCCGCGGGAGAGCTCGTGACACAATAAGCCGCTGCAAGCAAACAATGGCGATGCCAGTGAATTTGGCGTTTTTGGTTCCGCAAGCAATGATGAAGGGGTTGACGAAGTTCGTGTGCTGAGCAAGCTCTGGCACTGTGTAAGCGCAAGCAACTCGTCGTTCAGTGGAGAGGCGCGTGGGCCAGGACGAAGACACGCACCAGCGACAATCTGGGCCTCCGACGGGCTCTTCAGACTCTTCAGCTCCTCGAGCGACTTCTCAGCGGCCTACACGGCGATGTCAGCGCATGTGGTGGAGTGGATGCCCCGGATAGCTCCGACTTGAAAGCTACTAAGAGCCAGGGCTGGGAGGTCGGTCACGGTACCTGGCGCAAATCATTGTGCTTGCGCTTGCTTTCCTGGATGAGGTTGGCAAGCTCCGATGCAAGCAGTTGGGCAGTCATGGTCGCGTCGCAAAGACGGGGCTTTACTATGCATGCATCGCAGGTCCTGCAAGTTGTTGCAGGTCGGGGCGAGCAGGGGGTGAAGAGATGCGGATGCGTGTCGTCAAGTCCCAAATCCAATGGCGCCGTGGCACATGAGTGGTGTCTGGAATGCAGTGCAGTGAGATGACCCCTGTCGCGGGGATGCCTGCATGACTAAGCTTACCCGACAGGCAGAACCCTCACCGCCCAGGCTCCAGGAAGCAACCCCACCATTGCGTCTGAGCACTGCCCGAACCCCGCTAAGTTCGGGCCATTTCCAGCTCAGCTGGCCAGCATTCACCCAACGCCTCGTCCACTTCTACTCTGCAACGCCGGCTGCATCTGACATTCAATCAAAACACTCCGAGATACACCCGAAGCTCGAGCAAGCTACCCATCATGGCGGTCGCTCAGGTACCGCGGAACTTCAAGCTCCTCGCCGAGCTGGAGAAGGGCGAGAAAGGCATGGGCGCTGGTAAGAACTCACCACTGGTCGCATGCATGGCCAACGACAAACGGCGCATCAAAGGCAATTTCGACTGACTGGTGCGCTTCCAACACAGGTGCCTGCTCGTACGGCCTTGAAGACCCAGAGGACATCTACATGACCAACTGGAGAGGAACAATCTGGGGACCCCCGCATGTAAGCTATCTCCCGACTGTCTGCCTGCTGCCCACACGAGCTGATCCCTCTCTGCGCAGGGCAACCACGAGAACCGCATCTACGAGCTCAAGATGGAGTGCGGCCCCAACTACCCGAGGGAGCCGCCGACGATTTACTTCGTCAGCCAAATCAACCTCCCTGGCGTCAACCCCACGGATGGCAAGGTAGATAAGAACTCCGTTGCCATCCTTCGCGACTGGACCCGGATCGCAACAGAACTGGCCAAGAATCCGCGGCCAAAGGAGGACCCTCTGAGCCTTGAGACGGCGTTGATCTCAATACGGAAGTAAGTGGCAGGAAGGCATACCCCCTCCTGGACCAGTGTTGACAAGCTGGATAGGTACATGGAGGAGCACAAGAAGTTGCCCCAGCCGCCCGAGGGAACCAGGTTCGCCATGTACAAGTGATGCATAATATGGGTGTAAGGCGATCAGCGATTATGCCATCACATCGCGATGCGGCGATGATTTCCTTGTCATCTCGGATGGACGCAGGCGTTGTGGGTTTTCGGTGCAGATGGTGCTCGGCTGTGTTGAGATGGGCAAATATGGGTTAAGCATGGCCTACGGTGGACGGTGGGACGTGGGATGCATGAGAACACACTGAGCAATTATCGAGCGTTTTGGGATTCGATCGCTTCGTTGACGCCCGCTTCAGTGCTTTCGTCCGAAGTTAAAGTGCCACACGTGATCTCGCGAAACCGTGCGTCACCGTTTTGAATCGCGTACGTGCCAAGACTGACTGAAGATCCACTTTCTTGGCCCTTCAAGTCTTCAAGTCGAAGCAAGCAACACAACGGAGGCCAAAAGATCTCCGCTTCCGACACACCAGATGAATGCCGTCGTATTTAGTTCCCGGCCGTGACGCACGGCATCGTCGAGCATGTAAGTTCCGAATTGCAGATCCCCAATCTCCTCCTGCTCACCTCCGCCAAAAGGCCTTTCTCTCTTCAGAGCTCTCTTCCGACAGGGGCGCCGCGTCCCGCTCCCCGATGACATCGCGACCGGCCTCCTCCCGGGGCCAGCCAACCCAATCCAATCCCTCATACGCAGCGCCTTCCGCCGCAACCGCGCCGAAGAAAGCCATCGCCTCGTTGTCTCCGCCCTCAAGAACGGCTACCGCTTCCTCGCCCTGCTCGACTCCGCCGCCCAGACACCGCCGCAGCCAGTGCGCGATGAAGTGCTCTCCCTCCTCCGCCATCACCAGGGCCAGGTTCGCGCCATGCATGCCCGCGAGGCCGCCAAACCACCCAAGCGCCCAGCGCGCCCGCCACCTGTGCCATTCCTCACCCTCGTGAGCGACAACCCGCCCGTCTACAAGCGCACAGCCCCTGCCCTCCCGCTGTCCGAGGTCCGAGGCGGCGTGCGCAAACCGCCAAGACTGGACTGCGCATTGGCTCTATTCCCCTTCCTCCGGCTACATCCCGTGCAGGCCAAGAGCGTATCGAGGGCGCTGAAGCACAGGATCTTGACCCGCCAGGCATATATGGACGCTACAAGGTACATGCGTGATCAAGGGATTCAGTATGCCATAGAGGAAGACAACTGGGAGAGACTGGTTGAAAACATGCTGGGTGAGAACGCGGTTCAGGATACAGAGAGCTATAGATCGACGGCAAAGTCGACACTTACGGATCTGCAAGACTTTTTGACTGCTCAGTATACGGAAGCGCTTGGGCGCGGCAAGGCTTTGTGGGAGGTCGTGGAAGAGGAGACGGCTTTGGCGAAGCGGGAGGACCACGAGAGGAGATTCAAGGCGAGAGAGGAGCGACTCGCGAGAGACGAGGCTGGCCAGGGCGAAAGCGAGGAGTCGCGGGCTGCGATGGCGAGTTTGGGAAAATTCCAAAGGCATCTGGAAGAGAAGCGAAGCATGTGGCCTCCGCCTCGGGGTGTTGTGCGTCGGAAAAAGGAGGCCCGGCTTATGATAAGTCGGCTGCACACTGAAGAGGAGGATCAGCAGTTGACACCACCACCGTAGATGGTGGCTGTTTCACCACTCAGTATATACGGTACACAGCGAATCTAAAATTCTCACAACTCTCATCGAAAGAATCTCGTCTTATCCGGTCCAAGAACAGTCGACAGCCGGTCGTATATCTTTTCCTCCATGTACGTACCACATTGACAATACACCTATCGCTGATAACTACCGTAACTCATTTCCATATCCAATATCCAAAAACTCCGTAGCATCAAAATGCCATGGTATCGCCAAGGTATGTAACTCCCGCCAGCCCCATTCCGTAAACGAATAAACCGACACTTCCAATATAAGCATTACGCTTAGTTACTAATTACCCTCGCTGCCTTCCAAAAAGCTTCATTAATATCCGACTGCCTAAATCCCGGCGAACGACCAAGACATGCTGCGAACTCTGTCATTTCTGCAAGATGACAGTTAGCCAAGTAGTCACACATCACCAAAACAAGGCTTGATACGTACTCGTAATCAGCAGGTTTACATCGACCATTACCGTCTCGCGCCGCGGTGTCGTGTTCGACGAGGAGACGCCGTACGCGTGCATCTGGTTGCTGTCGAGATTGCTGAAATCTGGAGCTGAGGATGTTGCGGTCATGCCCATGTAGGAGGGGCCTGTGGACTGGGAGAAGATGCCGCTCAGGAGCGGGTCGACGAGGCTATTTGCTGAGCCCAGGGTCCATTGTGAGTTGGAGGGTGCCTGTGTCGAGGTTGATGTCATGGAGGATGCGCGGCCGTCGGCGCTTGAGGCCGGTGACAAGGAGGAGGAGCTGGCGCCATTGCTAGAGTGGGCGGAGAGGAGGCCAAAGGTGTTGCTATGACGGTTGTTGTCCAGGGGATAGTTGAGATTAGAGGTGGGGTTGTAGATGGTGACGGCGGAGATGGAGTCGGTGCCGAAACCTGTTGGGTCAACCTCGACGGTGACGTGGTCCGCCCCTGGGGGGATGGTGACGCCTCGTTGCCGTAGGTAGAGCTCGACCTCGTCGCAGTCGAAGAAGTCGCCGCGGAAACCAGCCATGTCCATTCGCATGTCCTTGTCCAGCGAGTTGTTCTGGACATCGGAGATACCAGGGCCAAAGGGACCGGTTGAGAATCCGGCCGAGTTGTGAGGCTTCAGAACGTCCATTGTTCCTTGGTTCCCGGTGCGCTGCTGTCCCATACTGTCGGTTCCGAAATGGGTGCCGGCGCCACCGAGGTTATAAAATGGGTATTGCCAGTTGGATAGGTTCTCCTGAATGTTTCGGTCGACAGTTCTCCGCAGCCGTGTGTGGATGTCTTCCTTGGTCTCCATAAGCATGCAAAAGCCGAAGACGCGGTTGAAACGCTCCGGAGGAGGGTTGGGCATCGAGATGAGAATGAGTGCCCTTTCGCACGCGAATCGTTGCAGCCTCCGCCCAAAGGTTGCCTCCTGCGACGTGTATGTCTTTGGAAGTGGGAGGGGGCTGAAAGGGGAAGGGGTAGGGCTGGAAAATGCGCCGAAGTCAAATTCCGGTGCAGTTCCAAAAGGGAAACTGGCATTCTCCAACGTCGGCTGAGTGATGATCTCGAAATCCATTGCGGATGTCGTTGATGGTTGGATATAAGGGTTGGAGAAGTCGGCAATGAGGTCGGCCTCGCTCATGGGCTCATGGGTGACGGTAAATCCACCCCACACCACTGGCTGTGTCTTGGCCGTTGTGTTATCAATGTCGTTCCGAGTCCTCTCAATGGGCTCAGGTGAACTGGACCCGTCGCGATTCACTTGGTTTGACGTCTTTGTGCCTTTGGGACCGTCTCCCGACGACAAGTTAGCTGCGTCGTCGTCTTTGCTGCCGTCCTCGCTCGCCTTCCGTGCGAGAAGAAGGAACTTCTCTGTCGTTTGGCGGAGTTGTCGACCGAACTCGGGGATTCGATCCAGAGCACCGGTGCTGACCGCAAAGTCATGCAGCTGCAGGAATACATTGCTCATTTCCTCGTTGGCATCCTTGAGCTCCTGGACCCTTTTCTCCAGGGTTTGGATGGCGTTTTCTTTCCGGTTTCGGTATGCCCGCTGGGCGAGACGTATTTGCGTCCGCCGGCGCTGAGAACGAGTCAGAACCTACCCATCGAGGCTAAGTCACGAAGAAGAAGGAAGCAGGAGGCATATCGATGGGGACATCAGTATTCCATATCTAGTACAGAGACAACTTACATCGGCAGCGGTCTCGTCCTTTACGTCCAAGCGCGGTCGCCCCCTAGCTCTTTTCTTCTCCTCATCATCACGCTCAACACTGTCGATGGAGGGCTGGACTCTCGCCCGCTTCCTCGGGCCCTCCTCGGAGCCACGGGTTGAAGGCGGCGGCGGCGTCTTCTTCGGCATGGACGGTCGACCATAGCCATGACCGGGCGTGTAGATCTCGGCACTGAGAATGGCCAGATCGCCTACGGGATACCGCATCGCGGATGCTCCTCCAGGTTGCTCTGAGGTTGACATACGGCGTCACGGGATCTCAGGACCTCAGGGGGAGACACCTGGGGGCTGGCTTGGCGCGGCGTTGGCGGTTGTTGCGCGGGTCAGGGCAGCGGGCATGAGTGGTTGGGGCTGCAAGCTCGGGGTTGACGCAAAGCTTGGCTGTCAGATTGAGGGCTGATTACAGACGGGAGAAGGGTCTAGAAGACGCAGCGGCAGCGCGGCGAGGGGCTCTTGAATTGTTCGACGCCTCTGCACATTGGAGCTGATGCACTCCCGCCGATGGATGCTGGGGAATCCGCTTCCAAACCACGCGGAGGGGGATGCGCGCATGGTAGGGAGGCGGGCTGCGGTGCCAGTTGGGTCCCGGGCCGCCTGCTGGGCGCTGACTCGGTCCACGCGGGCAGGGGCTCTGGTGCTGGTGAGTGGCTGTTCGTGCGACGCGAGCTGTCGGCGGGGTGGGGTGTTGAGACGGTGAGCCCAGCTCGCGTGGCCGGAGCTGATGCAGTTGAGAGTTAAATCCGACGTGGATTTACCTCCGGCGTCAGGCAGCGCAGCATCACCGCCAGTTTATCTCAAATTCGGCGGAACTTCAGGGAAGCGATGCACCTTAATACAAATACCTCCCCAGCATGCCCAGCAATATTTGTTGCGCTGACGCTGAATAAGGCCGGAAGTTGCAATGTCGGCCAAAGTCGGCCTCTGTGAGAAGTTGCGGCAAGGGTGTGGGGCCGGGGCGCCTGCCGCTTTGTTGAGGCTGATTACTGATCCCCGCCCTTCGAGGAGAATGCCCTTCCCGACTGACAGCGACCAACACCAACGCGCAGCCTTTTGCTGCAAATCTGTTAGCACGTGTTATGTCTTACAAATCAATGGATCTCATATTGGCGAAGCAAGCCGGTCACCGGCGACATGCTCTAAGCAGACGCGTACGGATCCGTAGCTGTTGTGGAATTTCAGTCACAATCTGCCGCGTAGGGCTTCTCTCGCCGAAGACAGCAACAATGCATTTGGTATGCGGGGACTTTCCTCCCATGCTCCGTATTCCTCAGTGCTTTTGGGGGCTGCAGATGTTGCCCGGCAAGATCTCGCGATCTCGCAGTTCTCCTTTGAGCATGCCACACCCTCTCAAGCAACTCAAATGCAACGGCGTCATCGGTATCTTCGTTCAAGCACACCGACTTATGAGCAATTTGACAGACATCACGGCGCCCTAAACTACGGTTTGAGTGCAAAACATGCCCGCAATGGACTTGTTGTACACCGCCAATTTTACAAACCCGCAGAGGGTCAACTGGAAACGGGACCCCCAATGCATACGAGGTTCTTCCCTACGAGGTTCCCTTCTGCCTCCACTCCACGGGCCAACCGGAAACGTTCTCACTTGGGTGCTAGGGGCAAGTTGAACCCGCTCAGGCCCACACTGGTCGCAGGCGGCAGCCCCAGATGTTGATGCGATCAGGCGAAGCTTTGGTTCACTTGGCACCCGAAGTTTGTCGTTGAAACAGAGATAGATCTCGAACGCCCAGCCCTGTGAAGCAAACGAAGACAACCGATCATGAACCCATGCTCAGATCCCACAGCGAAAGGCTTGGCAAACGTCCATCTTACTACCCTCCGGCCAATAGGGAAAGGAGGCTTGAGAATTGAAACCACTTTTCCCCGCCTCTCAAGATTGCTCAGCCGCAGTTCGCATTGCGGCGGTGCAACCGATTCCTCCTTGGGAAATGTGCGATCGTCCTTCTCGAAGTCCCGCCATTTTGACTTTTTTTCTCCCCAGCTTACAAGTGGTGAGGGGCTGCGAGAAGAATTTGCATTGGGAAGTTTGGCGATTGTTGACCATGTCGCTGCCCCTTTGCCGCCATTCCGTCTGATCTAGCTGCCTTTCGACTTCGGACGACACGCGCGACGCACACCACGAGTTAACCGCATTTTGCTGCCATGGCAAACCTCGAGGATGGCTGGCAGACGGTGCTGCCGACCAAGACCTCCGGGATCGAGCGCCTCAATGGGCTGATGAATTTCCAAACCCCGTTGGGCAAGAACTCTGGTTTCGATTCAGAGTCTGGTTCCACTTCTGACTCTGACCGCTTTCGTTTCAGACTTATTTTCTATACAAGTTTGGGTTAGAATAGATGAGTTCTCACTTGGGGAAATGACTGAGAACTTACGGGGTGTATCACCTTGCTCCGACCGTGAACTTCTAAAGCTCTTCTGCACCCGAACTTTACTAAGAACTTAGGACACTCTCTTAACCGGCACACGAACTCCTCCTCTGTCTTCTCCAGCCAATCAACTGTCGTGTTGTCGGGTATGTTTTCGTAAAATTCTCCCCACCTCTTCTCGAGTGATACCGCCCTGGCCTTCTGAAGGACTAAGTTCTTAACCTCTTCAAATGTACTAGAATCTATACATCTTGATTAGTTGAGGAGTAGCGAATACCTATGCTCGGATATCTTAAAATGACATAAACAGATTGGACTGTGGGTTCAAGAGATACATGAAACAGATCATCCATATTTATGACTGGACAGAGAAGAATGAAGTCAGATAGATAAGAGTATCAAAGATAGGGGCATACCGTCCAGGGCTGCTGGATCCATTTCCCGGTAGGCCGGAATTGGGAGGGGAGGTGGAGGGGGCGCTTCTGGGACGTTTTCAGGGAGATCGGGGAGGTCTTCGACCTCCCATTGACACGCGAAAGTGCCAGAAAGGGGCTCGGGGGCGATGTCTAGCTGGTCCAATAGATAATCCTTTGGGGGGACTGGTGCCCAGCCCCAATCTGACGAAGGAAGGTTGGCGGACATTTTGGCGATGATGATGATGAGAAGTTCGCTCCAACGACACAGCCCGCCTTTTCCACCCACCTCGCATCACTCTGTCCCTTGGAAACTGGCAGGCAGGACACAGATTGCGCTGGCTTGGGTGGACCTCTGTCCATCGTGCCTGCCTCTCCGGGAAGACTGGGCAGTTCCCTGGCATTCCCTCGGACCCGAGACAACCCGAGGCCGGCATTGACAGCTCCAACCCGTCATGCTCTCATTCAGGGGCCACATTTTACCTTATGACTGAGCTTCTCATCAGAAAAAAATGGAGTTTACTCGCCTGACGATGACCGGAGATACCGGTGACGAGACGCTGGTCAGATGAACTTGTGCTGAAAGGCCAAGTAACACGTTTTGTTGCTCACGTTCAAGTTTGCTTCAATATCTCTCGGCTTGCTCTCGGGTAATTAAGAGGTTGGGGATATCGTCGTAAGTTCTGATGGGCATCAAGTAGCTCATAACAGGGAGTTTCGTCTCCAACTGGCGTACCCAGTGCCGCAAACCGGAGATAATGACAGCCCTAGAGGACACCTGTCACGGTACCCCACGGGGATGCTCGGACGAGGTTGTTTCCGGTTATTTTCTCCGCCTGGACTCTCCGTTCGTTCTAGATACGGGACTTAGGATCAAAAACTACGAAGCAAACGCCTGACTGCCCGCAAGGGCCAGGTCACCATATCTATATTCCACCCTCCTCTCCCCTCCTCTCCCCTCCTCTCCCCTCACGCTCTTTCTCTTTCCCGCTCATCACCATCCTCTCCTTACCGGGCACTGTGCATCTATTCCTGATCCGACAACACCACCAAACTCTCCAATCATAGAAGGAACAAGTCTTGCTCCTCGAGGCAACGACCTGCCATCCACGTTGCAGGCTATCAAAATGGCAAAAGACTACATCATCGACAAGGTCGACAAGCTCAATCCGGCTATCTACGACCGCGATCCCAAGAATCCTGGCAGGAAGTTTATCCGTTTGGTGGCTGGGGAAAACGGGTTCCAAGCCGGGGAAGTGATCGATCAGCGGGGTAGTGTCCGGATCACATATGTGAGGGCCCTCTTCTTCCGGAATGGGAAACAATTTGGAGGTTAGTCCCGATCTCTGTCTTCTCTGCCTTCCAAGACCATATTTGCCCTCATTTGGCGAGAACTAACTCGGATATCACACAGTCCTTGTCCCTAAAGACCATGTCAACGTTGGTGCCCCCTACCGCACCCTTGAAGAGAAGGTCAAAGAATACGATGCCCGTCTTGCTGCCATGGTCCGGCGGCCCCTAGCCGATGATGCATTTGAGTCTTGGCTCAACCACGGCACTTCGAAGCTCGACATTTACATCAGAAACTTGATGACAGCTCTTCGCGACTCAAGCACGGCTCTGGAGAATATTGGCCTGGACAAGCTGGTGACGGAGAATATCTTCCTGCTCAACAATGATCAGAGATTTATGAAGATAGTGGATGCGATGTGTGCTTGTAAGTTTGTCTGAACCAAGAGATAGTTCATATCTAACAACCTTTGATCAGCCATCCATCCCGGTTTCCGCAAGGTGATGGATACCCCGGGTGCCACCGTCGAGAAGCTCATCAAAAGCTGCCAACATGTCACGAAAAACTGGCCGCTCAATGGGATCGACGTTATTTATGTCAGAGTGTATACCCATCTCGACCCACAAGGCATCGACCTCAACTCGGCGGGGCTTTACGGTGGTCAGTCAAAGCAAGTTCAAGTCCGTGATGGGACACACACGAGAGGGAAATCGAAACTCGGGCCAAGAATCCAAGCAAAACAGGTGTCACGATGCCTTCCCATTACGACATTGCGGCGAGATCCGACCCGCGACACCGTCATGTCCTGGTGGCAGTCAGTGAGCAAATGCCCGTGACTTTTGATGGCCTGGGCCTTGCAAGCCATATCCCACTGGACATGCTGGAGCAGATCATAATGCTTCTCCTTCAAACCTACGCCCCCTGGCTGACCGACAACACAATCTCCCCCTGGGCGACCAAAACACGACTGCTCCTGCGGATCGAGCGTCGAGTCCGGCAAAAAGAATCCTTTCAGCCTCAGTGGAGGACTACTCATGCCACCAACGTGAGAAGCCCCATCTTTGATGCCGTGTCGGGTTACAAGCGGTACGGCTTTCGGCCCGACTCAAACTTGCCCGACATCGACTCGAACTTGGCCAACTGGACACCCACCAAGGGCTCGGGCGAGCAGATTCCCGAGTTCTATGCGGTGCACATCCCTCCTCCTCACCCCTCTAGCAATGGGAAAACGGTGTATCGTTGCACGAGACGTTTCGCCCCGGTGGGACGTTCCGGCGAGCGTCCAGATCTCGTTACCTGGTTTCTGTTCAGAACTGTTGCGGCTGAAACATCAGGTGGCCTGCAGCCGTTCATACTCCGTCTGGGCCAAGATGCCTCGGAGAGAATCATAAATTCGATAGATCCGCGCCAGAAGCAAGCCAGCGGCGGCGTGGTCCTCACGATAGTTTTCGAACTTATGGACAACGGAGCGCTTCATCCTCACCCGTACATCGGGTTCCCGATACTTGGACCATACAAGAATTACAACCAGGGCAATTCCCTTGGTATTCGGGTCGAATGGCGAGATGCGCAGTCTGGCAATATATACACGGTCCCTGTTACGCCCAGCCAAATGACTATTAAGAAGGCGAACAGGGGGTTATTCAAGATCAAGGATGCCGGCCATTATGGCGAGGATCTATTTCGCCAAGTCGTTGGGCTTAGGAACATGCTGCGTCGCCGAACTCTCTCGAATCCAGGTGACGGGTTCCCCAGCTTCACCTACTGGGGATGTAGCGTGTCGACTGTCAAGCTGCTCAAAATCGATCACCTCAGCCAAACGCTCAGATGGGAAACGGTCCCCATCACCAAGGTCCCTCGTCCCGAGCGTTCCCGCTTTGACGACAATCAAAAGACTCTCCTTCATGCTGTCAGCCAGGGACGTCTGACGCCGCAGACTGTGCTTGGCATTCCGCCCCAAGGAATAAAAGATACTCTCTTCTCAACCGATGAGAGAAGCACTTTGTCAGCGCTGAGACAACAGCCACTCTCATGCGACACATGTCTCATCATAACTCGCACAGGAAGAACAACTCTTAATCGAACCGAGGCGAGAAAGCCTGGAAGGCCTAGGAATAAAGGTGGTGAAATTGAAATTGACCTGGCGTGCAGAACTCTGAAAGATACACCCGATACGTGTCGAGCCTGTAAGGCCCTGAACCGGCCATGCACCTATACCCCAATTACAGTGCTGGGCAAGGCATGGAGTCCCGAAGGAGTATTTAGCGGTGTGGGTCAAAATACCAGCCTGGTGAAGTTTCCGCTTGTCGGCAGTGGACCAGCGAGAAATCTCGTGCACTATACCTTAACGAGCAAAGATGACAGACTCAACAGGAAGCAGGTGGCAGATTGGGGGTTGGACTTGATGCGGGCGGTGTTCGAGGAGCAAGGAGGAGAAGATGGCGGGGTTGGCAAGGGTGACGAACATGCTGACATCGAGGAGGATGAGGAGGATGAGGATGAGTAGCACAGCGGCGTCGCGACTGGGATGGTTGGTACATCCCATGGTGTGCGAACTTTTGGGTTTGTGAGAATAGGGGTTCGTTTCATTTGCCCCTGAAAAAAAGGGGCTCGATTTACCAGTTTCAGCACAGTCTCCGTTGTATTTCACGAAAGGCTCTTTTCAGTTCTAGCATTCTTACTTCTTCCGGTACGGTTACGGTTATTAGCACGGTTACGGTTACAGTTACGGCTTCGACTGCTCTCAGTCTGGCGTTTGGCAGGGCAGGGAGGCAGTTTTTGTAATTGCTGATACAGGTTTTCGCCAGTTTCCTGTATCTTTCAGGCAAATGCCAGCAATTTCACATAGATTAGAGAAGAAATACTAGATTCTTCTTACTCTTATCGTTGCGCTGACCTTCAAAACGATCTAAGATGGCTGACGTAATGTTCCAAGATACCAAGCTGACGTGAAGCCCATTGCAGAGTCGAAGGAAACCAGACCCAATGCCAGTGCCAGTGGCATAGATGTTGGAAGTATGTCTGGTGGTGTCATGTTTGTCATATAGAAATGTAGTAACGAAGCGTTGCATTGATGATTACATTTACAGGTTTGTACCTTCCCGCAGTCCCCTTCTTGTTCCCAAGAAGCCGACGTAGGTTCTCGCCCCGCCGGCCCGATATGTTCATATTATCCTGGAGAAACACGGGAAACACGGCAGCCAACGCCAAATCTCGCTGGCGGGTTCTACATTCCCGTCACTCCGTTGCCAGCCTTTGGTGCCTGCCTAGTCGTAATAAATACCATGTCTTGGCGGGATAGTTCCGGTAGCTCGCACCAAATGAACGATAGAAATGAACATCTAAATAGCACTAGGGATTATCAAGAAAAATGTCTTTAGACTCGTGTTACGCATGGGTCAAGTACACCACTCTCTCCCCCGCTCCGAAACCGAAACTCTCACGTACCACCCTGCATTCTCCCCCTCCTCCTTTCAATATCCAGCATCAAAGACGCCACCAATACTGCCATGAGCCCGGTTCAAATGGTCATAACACTCATTTCCCGTTCTGAAAGTCTTCAGACACTTCCAACAGATATGCGTCCGACACCCTATACACGTCATATGATCGCACCCCTCCGTCTTCTCAATAGAGGTCTTGCATTTCGGGCAGTCCTTAATTCCAAGCCGCTTTTTCGCCTCCTGCAAGGCCGCATACCCCCCTGACTTAACATCAACATACTCGGCACAAGTCATGCCCTGATGAAGGGCATGGCAACCAGTGCAAACGGCCGTCAGACAGCTCGGACAGGTGAAAGTTGTCGGCAACTCCTTGCTGGAAGCACGATACACTTGATCACAATCAGGCGTGACGCAATACTGAAAGGCCTCTGGTCGGCGGCGAACATGTGACTTGAATGACTCCTCGAGAATCTTCTCAAACACTCGAGAGGACAAATACTCCTGGAGCTCGGCTAGAGGGACTTCCTTCTCGCATTTGCTGGAGTCGCCTGCACAACGCAGCGAGAAGTCAGTGTTGCTGGATGTGGCGCCGGCGAAGCAGAAGCGCTCGAAGCAGTCGGCGCAGTAGGTGTGCTTGCAGCTGGTGGTGATGGGGTCTTCGGCGTCGGTCCAACAGATAGCGCAGGTGTCGGTTGTTTCGGGGTCATCAGATGTTGTGTCTAGAAGGTTGGTGATTGTGTCAAAGGCGATGTTGCGGTCGTTGTCCGTCCCGGTGATGAGAATTCGCTTTGGCGTGGAGAGGCTGTCGAAGGCAACTTTGCGTCCGAGGATTCGACGTAGCTGGTCAAAGCCCCCTGAACGAACCGATGCCAGTTGCTCGGCCGTGAGGTCGATGGAGTGCGTTGCTGAAGTGTCCTCGTTGGCTATCTTGGCTAGGGTTGCCAGAGCTTCCTTGCACTTGTGTGTCGGGCCGAACAGGTGGAGACAAGACCGCCTGTTGTTTCTCACAATGGCTATGCCGAGTTCCCCCTCAATCTGTTTCAGCTTCAGGAAGATGGCACCGTTGACCGCAAAAGCAGGGGTCCAAATTGCGTCGGAGTCGTTCATGGCCACCTCCCCAGCAAGAATCTTCTCAAGGGCCCCCTTCGCCTCGGCAACCGCAACTTTGTTCTCCCCCTCAAGCTTCAATACTCGGTGTCCGTTGACAGGGGACGCATCGTATTTTGTGAGGAACACGTGCTTTGCAAGCCAAGATGGAGACTGGGCATCAATCACGGGTCTCACGACCTTGAATACCCGCTCCGGGACCTTGAACCGGGCCGAGTAGATGGCCTGTACATCGAGACGGAGCTTCTTGCTGAATGGGAGTTGCCATCCGTTCAGGTCAGATGCGGCCTTGGCTGCAACACCTTCTTCTCGGAATCGTCCGCGAGCCTTGGCTCTCTTACCGCCGTTGGTAGCTGCATCCTCCCACCAGTCAAGAGCGCCGACTTGGATGAGTTTCGATTTGACCATGGCGTTTGCAGTCGCCATGTCGTATATGAGACTTGGCTTTCCGATTTCGATGTGAGACGGTCTGGCGGACCAGGGGATGTTGCGGCTAACGTCCTCTTTGTTTGCCCCTGCGGGAACCTCGGTGAGCATCACGGTCCAGCCCTGGGAGTTGAATGAATTGAAGGAGCCCTTGACTCCGTGACTCTTGACCACACCATTACAGATCTTGTACGTTCCGGCCGAGAAACTAGTATTGGCCGCTGTTGCTTCTCTTTTGGATCGGAAGTTCAGCCACACCGTCTTCAATGGTCGATGCCAAGAGCAATGCACTTTCTTGCATTCAACTCTTTGAGAGTTCAAACCTCTCGGCAGTGTTGCATTGACAATATCGATCTTGATCTCAGACTTGGAACTAACGGCTTTGCAAAGACGTTTTGCAAAGGTGGGATCTTCAACACGGACATCGGCAACACATCGAGTCCCATCGTCAATGGGCAGCACTCGAATGTCCTCGACGGCGACGTCGAATTCCAGGTCTTTGAGGAGCTGGGAAACGCTAGGTTGGTCGCTGTCTGAGGGCAGCATGTTGATGCGAACAGCAGAGAAGTCGGATTGCAGGCAGGCCTTGAGAACAACAGCGCCATCTCCGAACTGAACTACGGCGCCGCCAATCTCACGGATCCAGGTGTCTGACTTGTCATCGGGCTCGTTCTCCTAAGGTGCCGCCGTTAGAAACCCCGTCCAGAGGGAAATGGAATATGTCAAGTCGCATACCTCGTCTGGATCAGGGGCTTGAACCTCTTCATCACCCCTAGGCTCCACATTCGTGCTCGAGTTGACATGAGCAAACGGGCAAGAATCACCTTTCAGGCAGTTCCCCGAGACGTAAAAGCGACATGGAATCTGTTTTCTTGTATCTTCCATGTTGACAGTTAGGGATTTGGGGGACTCGACTGTTGTTGCCATCTCTCTGGTGGTTTCTGACACTTCCGCAGCTGCGGCATGGTTGTAGGAGCATGTTTGGCCACTCCTACAGTTCCCCTGAGCAAAGAACCTGCACGGTGCATTTGCCTGCCATCCCTTGGGCTTCCGGGGCAACGCAGGGCGCCAGGGGAGCCGAGTTGGTGTCTGCTCCATGGTCTGTATGAGGTCTGGGTTGATTTAGTAGTCGTGGAGCTTTGATCGGGGTTTGTCCTTCGAAGAAGAGTGAGCTTCATCGGGTTGGGCGTGTACGTTGGGTAGGGGAGGCGCAGTGAGGCCCACGATACCACGTGATGGTTGTGTAACCAGCGGTGGGCTCTTGCATGGCGCGGTTGCATAAGACTTGAAATGTCATCTTGGTAATGTTCCGGACGGTGAGAGTACAAGTACACGCCCGTTTGGCAATTTGAATGAATTCGGCTGCTACTAATAACTTTAAGGTCGACGAATGCGGAACGATACTGCATGTTGGAGAACATATTGAGCCAAGTTTGGTCGAGGTAGGTTGCTCGTATCCCCACCAGTCATATTCGGGGTGCAAAATCCCGAACATGTGCATTGTGAACGCAAGCGTGATTCGTCAACCCCTATTCTCCGAACGTGAGGTGGAGCTCAGCCCCACGTTCTGGAGAAGTATTTCATCAGTACCATCATCCTCATTCACAACTGCAACAATCCACTTACATCGGCCTGGAATTAAAATGGTTCGCGAGCCGTCGCCATCACAACTCCGACGAAGGGGGACCTTGCCGGCCCACCTTCCGTCTTATGCGAGTGCCGGCAGTGGTTTCGAGCCACAAAACCCCGCTCGACAGCCCTCCTTCCTTCGGCAACAAGCCACAACAACGTACGCGACTCAGATATGTGTTCATGTGGTGGTGAACTCTCATCGAGGCAAACTGACACTTGCTCCAGTCACGGCCACCAGTTGTCGGTGGAGCGCGTGTTGGGCCACCGCGACACCTGCCTGGATACTACGGTCCTGCCCAGCCCGATGATGGTAACAGTAATCCATTCGCCCCCAACCCGTCGTGGATGAACCCCGGGCCAGGGTTTCATTATGTGCCTGGACCGCAGATCCCTTTGCCACCCTACCTGCCTGTGTATGTTCAACATTCGCCAACCGCGGTCTGTCTCTCAGGGGTGTGAGACTGAGTCTCTTTGGCGTGCCTGCAGGTTGCAGGGTCATCGTCCCCAGCCTCAAGGGCCTTCGTGCTCTTGTGTTACCGGGAGTCGGTTCCCGTTGTCGCACAGTCAAGCCCCCGTCCTGCTGTCTAGGTTCGTGCGTGTTATTGCGTGGAGGACAGCCCGGCAGTAGGGGGCTGGTTATTGACCCGTGGTGCAGGGGGATTGCGTGTAGTCTGCGGCCCGGTACCACGTGGCGGGTCGTTTCGATCCTGGCCGTTGTCCTGTGAGGGCCCCCGCTCCGCTGCGGCGTTCTGCGGCATCTCAGGTTGTCTATTGGCACCATTGAGCAACGTAATGCTTGAACTGGCAGCAGGGGAATGACCGGCCCTCCTGTTTTGCCCAAAGGGGAAACGCATCTCGAAGCGCAGAGCTGCTGGACGGCGCGGCACAAACTCGGCATCGCCCCCCAAGCCGCCAAGGTCGACCCTTATCTGATTGATGCAGCCGAGCACTGCCGCCCGCTTGTATTGCATGTCAGAGTCCAAGTGACAACCTCAGGACGAGATAAAAGATGGACAGCAGTGTAAGGATGAATATTCCACACTTAGCCCCAAACCACATGGCACCGCGGAGAGGCGCGCTGATCATATCCTCAAGCCCCCTCCAAATTACTATGTAGTTGCCCCATAGCAATAAGATGGTTGAGATGATCCCAAGGGCCTCGCGCAAGGGAAGAAAGACAACGTAGGTGTATTTAACCACAGCCCTATCGTGACGCATCCAACGATCGGTTGCCATGAGCAGATACCATCTTTTGATTGGTCAGCCGCCCATCAAGTTGGCGATTTAGAAGGTCGCAAAACACAATGGAAGCACAGGACACAGGATTACAACTTACAAGGTAAGCACCCGTGTGCCGGCGAGTATTCTCCCGAATTCTGGCCATGTCGGTTTCTCACGTGAATCGCTGAGAAGGCGACTGAATATCAAAGAGAAAGCAGGGCTCGAGACCAGCCATATTGTCACAAACACCACATCCGCGAGTTCGACCTGGAGTAGGGGTTTGGGCGGTAGTGACGACAGCGTGAGGCTTTGATTGAACACCGACATGACAGCGATATCGGGAGGGAACCATCGAGTGCAAAGAATACGTGAAAGAAGGGAGGATTACTTGTCGTGTGCACGCCATCAGCAGGGGAGGGAGGTCACTCCTGTCCCTGGCACTGGGTGCGGATCTCAGAGCCCATTTTTGGCGCTGCCAACCCCTCTTCAGTCGGCCCAATCGATCAGAAAAAGCTCGGACATTGAATCCGGACAGCCGCAATATTGCGTGGGAGTCATGATCAAAATGCCCCCACTGCCTCCCAGACCGCGGTTTTGGGATTGGATGAAGCCTGTTTGGCAAAACCGAGGCACACAGCGCCACGGCAGACCCGATGAAAGCATGTTCAGCTCTGGTTGAACAAAACCGTGGGAAAGCCTCTGACCGTCGATAGTTTGTCTGGTGGCGGGGGCTGGGTCCGAAGACATGCGCACCGGACATCACCGCTAACGCCACGCCCTGCAGCCTCCAGCCTGTCTCGCGTCTTGCACGCCCATGAGGGAGAGAGGGGGTAAGAGGCGCACGGAAGCTGCGTTCCGGCCGGTTATGCATCGAGTGGGTTCGTTGTCTGGGGGTTGACAGCGCTGCAGGCACAGAAACTGATGATTGCTTTCGTGTGTTGGACTAGAACTCTATCAGACAAATCCAATGACTGACCCCTTCGATATGACCCTAATGCTCGTGAGATCGTCTCTTCCGTCCCCGATTCTCACCATGCAGGGTTCCAACGCTAGGTCGACCTGGATGGATGTCCCAATAGGCAATGTGCCCCCCATCATGTCCAAAGTACTCGTCCAGCGTAATGAGATCTCTGTGTGACGGTCGTCGAAACATGACATGTGCTCTCTGTGCACCCATTCTTAGCGCTAGCCTTTCAGCATCTTGGATAATTGTCGAAATCAGATTTCGCGATCGAGCGGTCAGTGAGCTTCCACCACATTTCTGCATCTTCTGGTTCAACAACCGTTCCGTCCTGCCCGAATTGTCCTTGAGGGCATGAACGCTTAGCAGCAGGGCTTCACCTCCTTCGCCTTCCGTGGCGCGACCTTGGTCTGGGGTCTCCAGCATTCTGAGTATCAGACCAAAGAACTCGGCTCTTGCTGTCTTTCTGTCACCCGGAAAGTGGCAGCTCCTGATCTCCGAGGCCTGCACAGACGTTAATCGGGGTGGTTCGAATGATTTGCATTTAGCTTACCCAATTTTTCACCGTCCTTCCCAAACACGCCTAACCCCAAAGGCCAGTGGAAGAACCCTTCGAGTATCGTATCGAAGGCGACAGCGCGCAAAAAACAGCGCCAAGCCTCATCACCACCGCTTTGGTTCCGCCCGAGAAATCCGGTTCGATCCTCAAATATGTTCAACAAGCTGCCCGGCGGCTGAACCGAAATTGCAAGATTGTAGATGCTCTGAGATAGTGTACGAAGGGCCTTTTCGAAAGTCTTGTCCGAGGTAGCCTCATAAGTGACAGGTGCCTTGTTCTCTCTGGCTAAGCAGTTCTGCAAGTCGATTTTTTCGTTCTGCAAGTCAATCATGTCGCTCTGCAAGTTGATGTTGTCGTTCTGCACCTCGATACGTTTCTCTCTTTCCTTCTCAAAGGCTTCGTTTAGTTTGGCAAAGGCTTCCTTGTTGAACGACTCCTGCTGCGCCCATGTCATCTCCCATCTGCTGATGGCCTCATTAGCCGCGGCAAGGTTACCTTGGAGTGTGGCAACACTCTTCTTGGCGCGGACCAGCTGTTCTTCAAGTGCCTTGGTGTTGTCTTTTGCTTGGGACAGATCTGTCTCGCGTTGGTGGAGCTGCTTCTGCGAGAACATGTACATCGACATTGTTCTATCTCGGATAGAGGCTTCCACTGCATCGAGTCAAGGACATTTACCAAGTCAAGCTAACGCCCACCAGACAAGCATGTGAGCCAAGAAGTCAATATGACAGGTCACAAAAGACCCGGTAGGTGACGCCTAGTGTCAAAACAGTGTGTGTCTGTGAGGGTGTGCATGTGAGCCCGTGTGTGAGTAAGGTATGGGTGACTGCCCGCATAGATGAACTTGCTAGTGTGTGTCTCTTCTTTGAATGGGGCGGCAATTCTGTTCTACCCCTCTGCATCTTTTGCTGCAGTGGATTCTGGTGTCTCCAGGTGCGATGCACCGGCACATCTGATTCAGTGTTCGCGTTGCTCTGATCCTGAGTCGTGGCACGAACTTTCTGCACCGAAACCAAAGACCATTGCATTTTCATCGACCCACCACTATGAAAAAAGTGCATACTCGGACATATCCCTGTAAGTCGGCTGGACCTTATGGCGCTGTCGCCACCAAGACCTCTCCCTCTTCGCTTTGAGTAGCCTCTGAGAACAAAGGCTGTCCTCGAGTAGGGCTGCCCATATCAACGGTGTCAGTCCATAGTCGTCCTTGACCCCTGGGTTTGCCCTTCCCGTGTCAAGGAGAAGACTAACAGCGTCATGATTCTTCATCCTCACAGCCCATGTCAATGCCGTCCGTCCACCTTCGTCCCGCGAATCCAAGTTGACAGTGCCGATGTCAAGCAGTATCTCAATCGTCTGTCTGTCACTTTGTATTACAGCACAAATCAGCCCTTCTTCCTCGGCGTCTCCCAGCTCCCAAGCATGACCAGAGCGTAGTACTGTTGGCTGCATCCTTTGAATTTCCTCGCCTTCCATCGCGAGGAACAGTCTGGCCGTGGGCCAGTGTCCTCTCTTCGCTGCCAGAGCAAACGGCGACTTTCGTTTTGCTCCATCAAAGTGCGCATTGCCAGATGCCAGTATCAACCTGACGGCGATTTCGAGTCCGTGTCTTGCTGCATACCGGAGCGCTGGTATCCCATCCATATGTTGCATGAGGAGGTCGACAAGCGACGCAGCATGCGTCTTTCCGTTCATCCATCGCTTGGGCAACAGGGTTTTGGACCTCTGAGTGCTCCCCCCCTCAGGACCCTGATCAAAGGAACGAAAGGCTTCCCAGAGCCGCTCTCTTGCAGCTCCATCCTCCTGAATATCTCGGAGAAGAAGTCCAACGTTGAACAACCTGGTGTTTTTGTCAGACACTGCCTCTGAGCCAGCCCTACTAAAGGCTGCGGGAAGTGAAATCTCGTCGAAGTACTCCTCTTCCCCAGCTTCATTCCTTGTTGCACCCGACACCCCCATGCATCTCCAAATAATGACCATGCTGTACGAGGGACCCAGACCTTCTCCAATTCTGGGAAGATCCACCGCGGCTCTTACTACTTCTGCGTAGTCCTTGCGTATCCTGACGACCATGGCCGCTGCTGCTCCATCGATAATGAAGATGGGATCCCCAATCTTCACAGCATCTTCGTCTTTGGGCACCGAAACAACATACTCTGACAAGCGTCCACGCGGACCGGATTTGCATTTCCAATGAACGCTCAATATCTCGTCCTTGTCAATCGGGGACACCGAGGCCACCCGTCCGACGATCCTGCCCTTGCCTTCGATGACGGCAATCCCGCCATTGCGATACGTGCGTACAGACGCTTGGGGTGGAAGAGAGGGTGATGCGCGGCGCCTGAACAGTTCGTCCCAAGGCGCGCTTTCGCCTGATAATTTCCCTTCGGCACTCGACACGTCTTTTTCTGTCCAGGGTCGCGATTTGTCGAATGGTGGTGGAGATCTTGATTTGCCTTTGTCGGTCGAGGGTTCTTCTGCCAATGAGTTCGCAGTGAGTGTTGATTGAGAGGATCTGATAGACCACCTGAGTGTGGACACGGAGCGGAGCGACAGGCGCTTGGGCTGAGAATCCATCTGGTGAAACTGGATTCGGGCCCGTTGTTGGGCGACCTGTCGGCGATCTTCGGTAATTCGGTTGCGAGTGCAACCTGGCGAGAAACTCGAATTGCTACCTGCAGGGAGTTGCGATATGTGATACGAGGCAGCGAAGCAGTTAATAGGTATGCTGAAGCTGCACACGTAGTTTTTGAGTGTTGTTGTTGTCAGCAAGATGCCGATCGTCCAGCTCAAAAGGAAAAGGACATGCGCTGAAACGAGGTCGCCACGTGAGTGGGATGACTTCCATTGGAGACAGGCGCCACAATTCATGCGTGTGACAAAGGGGCTATTTATAGGTAGCTTACTCTCGAAGAGCATTTTACCGGTTAATGATAAAGTGTAGAAGTGTTGTCCACTGTCAATGTTGGTTTCACCGAGATTGCAATGGGGACTTAAAACTAACTTTCACAGCGAGCGATACTGGGTCGACGGCCTCGGGAGGCCAACTGAACAAATGTTGTATGGAGGTAGATCCCGCAGAGCAGACATCGAGTTTAGCATTCGTAATATAAAAGTGCAGATCTGCATGCACCTTAGTACAATTGAATGAGTACCTGTATGTATACGTGTAGGCATATTCATTCCTCTTTTCACTTCATCCCTTTGATAGATTTGTCCACTTCCCCATGGCGACAAAGGATCTCGACCCTAACCCTACCTCACAGCGCTCGCAGGCTCGCAATGAAACAGCAAGTTCACGACCCTAAAATCGACACCATGAATTTCCCTTTCCTTCTTCGGAACTGAGCGGTTGCCGCCTTGGCCTGAGCCAGACTGAGCTAGACTGAGCGAGGGGTCACAGTTCTAGGCTGCCTCGGCTACAGTTGCCACGGGTCTAAAATGGCGGTGGAGTTACGAGGACCCAGTTTTAGGACCTCTACCACCACCACCTAGCCGCGCTTTCCTTCACTCCTTTTCGTTCCAACAACGTCAACCCCTCAAAACCCCCCAACTTGCACACTGGTCGCCTAAACCTACCTGATGTAGATCATCCTTCATCTAATTACTTGCTCCCTTGGTCTACATAAGCAAAGCCTGGTCACACCAATTGCCTTTAAGGATAACAAACGCAACTCGGCGGTTTAGACGACGTTATCACCGCTGCAACCAAAGTACAGCGAAAGATGGCCTCGGCTCGGAGTGTCGAGGTGACCTTCAAGAATCAGACGCACTCGGTTCTCACGCTCACCGCCGCCAACCTATCTCACGGCATTTGGACTGTCTCGCCGCCTGCACGCATTAAGCCCGACCGAATTGTCCATTTCAGCTCAGAGTCGAGTGGTATTGGTACTGGCACGGAAGGCACCGCCACATACCAACATGAGAACTTGACAGCAACTGTACACCTGCATTGGGACAATCCCTTCGTTGGGAGCAACAGCTACGGTGCATCGGTCTCGGACCCGATCTGGCATAGAGTCTTTTCCACCGGCGATGGGACAGAGACAACTCGTCTATGACATGGACCCTGGAGGAAACATCTACTCAGCGGGATGGCATCCCTGACGACTGGAAGCGGAATGGTACCTTCATCGACGATGGAACTGGGACCAAGGTCTTTGTCGGCTTGGCCAAGATGGGGGCACGCGTCGACCAAACCGACATCTTGGTTCATATTGACTCTATGCAAGACGCTACGCACAGTCATGCCATCTCGGCAACGGCCATCAAGCAGGTCAGCGACGCCTTTCTGAACTCTCCGTACACCAGCAAAGCCGGGGTGCGTGACATCCGTCTCCACGTGGATGCGGGACCACACAGCATCCTCAACTTTGAGACGGGCGAGAAGTGGGGCTCTCTAAGTCGTGCCAGGGCCATCACCGGGGTCGCCAACTTCGGCATCACCGATGCGTCGGGCAATTACGACGGGACGGCCTTCGATAACGAGAAGAATGCAAGCAGCGGCTTCACCAGGTCAGGGTGCGCTGGCATCTTCCACTACTGCATCTCGATCCACCAGTTCTCAAATTTCCCCAACAGCGGTTTGGCTTGGCCCGCCAGCCAGGGCTCTGGAGGCAATGATTTCCTAATCTCGCTGGCACCTATCTCGTCCACCCCTTCGGACATGAACCAGGCCGGCATCTTCATGCACGAGCTCGGGCACAACCTGGGGCTCGGCCACGGAGGGATCGACAACGTCAATAATAAGTCAAAATACATCAGCGTTATGAACTATCTGTTTACGCTCAACGGCATCACCATGAATGGCGTCGCTGGCGTGTGCGACTACTCCAGCATCGGTACCAGTGCCTCGCTCCTCAAGGGCTGCAACGACTGGACACGCTAAAACTGAAAGACACCAGCATTGGCGGAGGCAGCGGGGCCCCCACGGCGGCGCCGTCGCCCCGTCCTCTGTAGCACCGACCGTATGGCGCGCCCCCGCCGCCGCCAACATCGCCGAGACGCGCACCTACTCCCTCCAGGACCTAGCGGGTAACACGCTCGACCTGACGATGCAGGTTCGCCGCCTAGGCGACGAGTACGAGCTCAATGTTATCTCGCTGGTGTACGACCCGCCTAGCTGGCCGGGGCGGGATGCCTCGCCGGCCGGCCAGCTGCAGAAGAACACGGTACAGTTCCGCTGGTTGATGCCAGGGACGTGCTGCGGTGGGGGTAAGAAGCAGAAGCCTGAGCCCGAGTGCGACGTGAAGTGCGGATGCGGAGACAGCGGCAAAGGGAGATGTATTCTCGCCGTGCTACAGCGGATCCTGGTCGCTAAGCCGCGTGTCGCGAGAGAGCGGAATGCTGTGACGCCTACGCGCGTCCTGGTGGAAGCGGAGTGGGGTATTCTTTATGACGAGATAATAATCAAGGTTGGGTCGCCTAAGGACGGCACTGGAGTTGTCACCCTAGGCGGCGATGGGAGTGGTTGGGGTGGAGATGGTAGGGACGGTGGGGGGACGCGGTGTTTTAAGATCTGCGGTTTGTGGGTCCTTCGCATTCTGTCGGTACAGGGACGGCTTACCATTGACTTGTCGGGCATCAACAAAGTTTCGGCCGACGACAGGTCATCCGCTGGAGGAGCTGTCACTGCCTTTATGATAAGTAATTTTCATATAGTATACAAGATTTTATATTATTCTAGATTTTAAGCTAGACCTGACACACTTAGATCTCAGTTGTAGACGTAACACTAATTGTAGGTGACACTTAGTGATGGCCACTTGGATGACGGTGGGGATGCGGATGTGGAATATGGCTTCGGGGCCTAGACGTGGGCGAGCGGCCCCGACTAGGAAGTCGATGAGCTTGTCTAGATCGTGGCTGTATCCGATGTAGCGTGGGCCGAGGGGATCGGCGCGGTTGATGTCGTCGAATTTGGGGTGCCATTCTGTGCTTGGTTGTTGAACCCCTTGAGCCCTGAGGATATGTTCCCAAGCGTTTTGTTTGTGGTCCACGAAAGGTTCTTGGACGTCTCCAGTTGTGAAAGTATTGTCTAGAGCGCTTCCTTTGATTCTGGGCCCTTGGAAAAGACTTGGGCAATAAGCTTGGTGAAGGTCGAATATCCCGGATTCCCAGTGCAAAAAGAGACTCCATCCATGAACATAGCTAAATGCGTCATGAGACCTGGATACTTAGACTCAATCATTCTGGTCACTTCCTTAGGACACCTGATGGAGGCATCGTGGAAAAGCCGGGCTTGGGCGTCACGAAACGATAGGTCTGGGTATCTTTCCTGGGCTAGACGCTGCAATTCAAGCTATTCCAATTCTATCGCATCAATTTCGGTGGCCTGAGAGTTTTCCTGAGGGGTGGTACGCAATTCACCAGGTTTCGTAATGACGATCGAGAGCTGGAAGTGGGTGATGTGAGTTGGGGGGTGCTTCAGGGATCTGGGTGTTTCGAGGTGCTTCCTTTTCACACAATGCCGGAGGCTGCTCTCGGAATTAGGTTTCAAGATCGGAGCTATGCTGCGACAGACAATTGGTGGGTATGCGCCAATGGGTGATGATATCCGCTGTGGTGACGTGGTCCCTCGTTGGTAGTCTGCAATATTTGAACGTTCAGTCTGACTGGCCAGCAGCCAGTCGGGTCAAGTTCCACAATAGGAAAGAGCATTACCCAGTCCCAGCGTCCCTGCCAGCTGTGATTATCGAGTAGAAAACAACCGAAGGCCTCTATCCACTACATCCAGTGGTAGGTAGTCCCTGCCAGTTGCCAAATCCACGCAGGTACATCCGCATGTACCGCCCTCACTGACTCAGCTTCCTTGCGAAGCAGCGGCTTATCGAAGCTGTCGGACTCCTGTAACAAAATGAACATCTTTAAAGCTCGTCTTACGGCATTTTAAACATATCGCTGTCATTTCAGAGTTCATGGCCGCTGTCAATGTAGTGCACAGCTCGAAGTCTAAAGGATAGGATATAAATCAACAACGATTTACTCTCGTGGGGGGACGATAATCTTTATACGACAACGTGAGCACTGCGATGGCTACGAACAATGTTGTGGTCCCATGGTCCCGAGCCTCTTGTTCCGTGTCCCCGGAATTAAGCGACTTCAGTCACTGGGACCACTCTAATTGGTTGTCCGGGGCTCTGTGGGTCATTGCACCTCGGGCCTGGCCGAACTTCGGGAGCTGGCAAGAGGAAAGTGCGATTTGTGCCGTATCATCTACCACGTGGTCTACAGTGCACCAGTGCTTGACGAAGTTAAAGGGCCCATCTGGATCTGCTGGTCATATTATCAACGTGAGGAGGTAATTGGAACAACTCAGTGTCGGGCATCCCAGTGGCGCAACGGCCTATCTTCTCCAGCTGTTGGAAAGTACTTGTAATGCCACGATGAACACACACAGTAAGTGAAATGGGCTTTGGGGGAATGGATGCACCCATAACTAACTACCAGACTAGATCCATTCGAGAATAAGCGCTCTTACAACTCGCTGTTGACGACAATCGACGGATGGACGCAAGCGTGCACCAAACAGCATCGGGCATGTCAACAAACAGGACCAACCGAAATGCCCACTCGACTCCTCGATCTGGGTGACGAAGCCACACCTGAATTACCAGCCTCAACATTTGTCCGTGTTGTTGAAACGACGAAGATTCAACCTCAGCGTTATGCTGCGCTCAGTTACTGTTGGGGCTCAAAAGGCAACAATCTAAAAACAACAGGCTCAAACTATTCGCAAATGGCATTCCAGATCCAGGATGATGCTCTCCCAGCCAACGTTCGCGATGCTGTCAAAATCACAAGAAGCCTCGGTGTCCGTTATCTCTGAGTCGACGCACTATGCATCATCCAAGCTGAATTCAAAGACGACTCAGCCTCAGACTTTGCCACCGAGGCTCTCAAGATGGCCAACTACTACGGAAACGCCTTCTTCACCATCGGTGCAACCGGAGCCATTGACTGCAACGATGGTTTTCTGAAATCCCGACCAGCCCTCGAATATCCGCCCAATGGAAGTGTCAAAATCCTGTACTACAGTGGCACATCCGACCGTCGAGAGGAAATGCACCTCCACCCACCGCAACCCCTCCGTGCTGTGTGCGTTGACAACCCCCCCCCTCCTCCAACGGGGCTGGTGCATCCAAAAGCGAGCCTTCTCAACGCGGTGTCTTTTCTTCGCCCGCGACTGCCTCATCTGGGAATGTGCCGAGTGTAGGTCGTCCGAGTTTGCGCCAGAGGTAAATCTCAATTCGCCAGCGACAAAAGACGATTGGGATTCGGCCATGACTCGCAATGGCAAAGACATCTTGATGAAGCCGGGCAGTCTTCAAGCTGTGCCAAAGATCAACTACTTGCTGGCGCGTGGTTCGACATGCTGAGCCATTATTCCAAGGCTGAGTTCACGTTCCTTTCCGATAGGCTTATTGCGATTTCCTCGCTTGTCAACAAGATCGCTGGTCTTACGGGCGGACATTATGACAGTGGCTGCTGGCTAGAGACGATTGACCGATGTCTTGCTTGGTGGGTCGAATCTGATGCTTCGAGCGGATGAGTGCGTCTCTCACTTTCTTCGTGGTCGTGGGCATCATCGACAGGCCAGATCACGTATGTGTCAAGAGGGGAGTGGACTAGGGCCGTTACTCTAAGAGAAGACATTAGGCAGCACGAGAGCGGCAGGCTGCGTCTGAGAGGCTCAATGTGGCGAGCAAGTCTTTCAGATCTAGGTTTGAGGCCGAGTGGAGATGCCAAGCACATGGGCGACCGACACAATCCTCTTCTTTGGTGGGGCCAACCGGACCCTAAGCCGCGCGATGAGCTCGAGGTCTTAGATTGTCTTGATCTTGGCAGTAATCGATTTGGTCTTTACTTGTCGGCATTGCAAAGGATGAGCAGGGAGAATGGAGGTGTGCAGGAATTTAAAAGGTTGGGCTGCTTAATGGTTAGTCTCCGAGAGCCGGGGAATACAATCAACAAACGGGCGGGATGTTTTCTGGATCTTATTTAGGTGCAATTCAGGGTTATTACCTCTATCATAGTGTCTAAAATTCTACCCCTCCCTGAAGAAGGAAAGAACAAGACCGAAAGCATACCCTGCCGCTATCTATCCACAATCCTGGCAATCCAATGTTGTAACTCGGTCAAAAGCTGCTTAGCCTTGTTGTTATGGTGAATGGGCCATTCCAACTCGGAATTAGCAGAGGAGCACCGCATGGTTCCATCCGCCTCAGTCTTGCCGTTCGTGGCAGACTTGGCGATGGAGCCGCGGATCAGGTCCGGGTGTTGGCGAGATTCCGTAGCACGCTTTCGAGTCTCTTGGGGTTGTCATCGCGGATGTTGTCCAGGCCCTCCTGGATGGTGGCATCAGGGTGGTCGCCGCCCATGTTGACGGCACCAAAACGCTGGGCGAGACGGGTGGCGAGACGGTACACGGCGTCACCACCAGCTGAGAAGCCGATAATATACACGTGTTTGGGATCCACAGGCGCCATTCTCGCCGAAAGATTGTTGATGTCTTTCCTGGCGTCGAATAGAATGTTGTTCTCAATGAGCCGCTCGATCAGCACGTACGAGGCCGGGTAAAGTGCAAGTCCCACGTGCCACCGACTCATGGTTGTTTTGTGTCGCCCTGGACAAGGTTTCTTGGCTTCCTATGCCTCCGTCTCCATGCATGCCGAGGTACAGTGGATAGACACCGCTTTTAGGTACCGGCCCAAACACTTGGACCGTGTAGCGCAGTCTCGTCAAGTCCTCGAGCTTGTTGGTTTTCTCGAGTTCTTTGGGAGTCTTGTCTTGAAGCCCTAAAGATGTTATTTAACGTCCATACACCCAAGACACCAATTTTAAAGTATTATTAGCAGACATTAGCCGAAGCGGAGCCGGAGTCTGGTCAAGAGCCAAGTTCTACGGCTAGAGTAACTTGGATATATTGCAGGGCTACAGAAAACACAATTCTAGAAAAAGAAAGCTATTCACTATCATCGAATTTGTTTATCGAACTCCTAGAGTGCGACAAGTGCTGTGCTAGCGCCACCAGAGAGTGGAACCAGACTTTTTCGCCAAGCAACCGAGCCTCACGAGCGCCTCACTAAGGCACCGTTCCTTTTCGGCGGCTCCCGTTGCCTTTCCAGACGGCACCTTCATCAAAACCCACTGAAAGGACTCGTAGCTAAGCCGCCCACCGCTCTGGATGAGTGCAGAGACAACCCATCCCCACGGAGATTTGGCGAAGCTTCTTAGCGGTAAGGCCATCAGTTCCTCGCTGAATAAATGCAGAAAGTCATTAGACCCCGCTAGGTGGTCGAAACTTTGGATTGCATTGAGCAGGGCTCGGGTCAGGGGAGTTTCGCGCGGGCTGTTGGGCGTGGGGAAGTTGGGGTCCGCGCCCATCCGGAGCAGGGTGCAGATCATGACTGGGTCGGCGTCCTTGGACTCCATGGCGTCGAATAGCAGCGGCCACACGGCTTGGCACAGCTCCACCTTGGACGTGGGATCGAGTCTGCAGATTTGAGCCAAACAGCCCCGCCGGGCCCGTTGATTGACGTAGTGCACGAGCCCGTACCTTACCGCAAAAGAAAGGAAGCTTCGGCCGACTGCTTGGGTTCGATATTGCGAGCGGGAAAAGACGGGAGGGAATTGGAGGATCCACAAGCCCTCATGCTGCAAAGCCATCCCTTCCAGGGGTAAATGGCCTCCCGGATTCTTCAGAACTATGTGTTGGCCTTGTCTCAGTTGCGTTGTAGCCGGATTAATAGCATCCTCCTCTGAGCCGTTGCTTAGAGATGGGCTGCCAGCAGCTAGATACTCAGCAACCAGCTTGGCAAGTTCTCGGCCTGTGCGATCCAGCTCATCGAGTACAGAGAGAAGCTTATCGTCTTGTTGGTGGGCGACCTTGGCCTCGTCTGCGCAGCTTTGTATGTCTTGGTCTGCCACACCCTTCAGGAGCGGCCCTGGGCCTGTAGACTTGACAATAGAGAGATGGGCAGCACAGAAGCGGGCGTGGGGATCGAACCCATCATCGGTGGTCGGCCGCAGGATCCGCGCTGCCGTCTCCGACTCGACGTAATCCTTCACCGTCCGGTGTAGATACTGCACCGTTGAGGACGGGTTGACTTTGGCGCCCAGGCCAGAGATCTCCAAAAGGCCGCGGCATACGCTATTGATGCGCCGACGCATCGTTTCAACCCGGAGATCCATGTCACCTTGCGAAAGCGGAGCGATGGGCTGCTTCAGCACAAAGCCCGGGTAGTCCTCGTCCGCGTAGGACATGAAGAGCGGGGTCATGGGATGGTCCTCGCGCGCCTGCACCATGGCAAAGTATTCGGCGGCGTGTCCGAGATAGAACTTATCAATACTTAGCAACATCTTCTCATATAGCGCCTCCAGGTCGTCGGGAAGAAGGTCGAGACGCCGCTGGAGGTCAACTACCCGGTCGCCATGGGTCATTCCGCTGAGCAGGGAGCTGACAACCAGGCTGACCCATAGAAAGACACCCGCCGACTTTGACACAACGTTATCAATCAGCTGGTCGGCGAACCCGGGCTCCCTCAGGACTAGCATTTTGAAGCCGGCGTCGTCGTGGAATTTCGCCGTCACGTAGCCCTTGATGTCTTCACGGGTGAGCGCCTCGAGTCGGAGGCTGGGCTTGTGGCCAAAAGCATCTTCAAAGATTACCCATGGACGACTAGAGACACAGAGTTTGATGTTCTTATTGCTGCCAAGGATATCCCGAAAGAGGCGGATAAGCCGCGAGTGGTCGCCGCTGAACTCGTCAAGCCCGTCGACGAAGAGGCAGAGCTTGTAACCAGCCGGAAGTCCGGCGGCTAACGCCATCAGCATGGCTCGTAGATCCTGATTACTGAATTCTTTCGGATCCTCATTGAAGTAGCAGAGAGCTTCCCACCGCGAAGGAGACACGATGGGAATCAGGCCCGGCCGCTCGGAAAGGATCTGGTGGAGGAGTGCACGGAACAGACCAGCCTGTGACGTCTGCAGCTGCGTGCCCGAGTTCCAGAAGTAGAACTGAGCCGTCAGGACGTCCTGGCCGTCGGCCCACTTCATCAGGTACTGATGATAATGACTGCGCTGATTTTTTCCGGGCTCGTCGTTACGGCAGATGTACTTCATCAGAGTCGACTTTCCGGAGCCGGGCTTGCCGGTAATCCAATACAGCTGCTCGTTGGATTCAAGCCAGCTTTTGAAGTTGGACCATCCGTTCTCTCCCTTTTGTGGATCGGTGTAGATCCAGCGAAGTGTAGCCTCGTGCGCATCCACGATCCTCGACTCGCGGTCGCCCATCTGGTCGTACGGGAGGCGAGCAATGAACTGCCGTTCCAGATGCTGCTGTCTTGAGTAAGAGATGTGGATGCTCGAGGCGTTGGCCTGGGAGACGGTTTGCGGGTCATAGAGCCGTCCCAGCAAGTCTTGCTGGAGGGAAGACTGGTATTTCACTCGCGTAGAAGGCTCCAAATGGCGGGTAAGCAGGCCGAGGATTTCCTTTCCCAGCGCTTCATTGCGTTGGAAGGACTCGCCTAGCCGCTGGGTATCCGAATGAACCGCGCCGAGCTTCGCACGGACTTCGTCTTGCTGGGCTGCCGATGCTGAGGCGAAATGTCTTTGCGCAATCAATCAGACAGGGAGAACCGAGACCAGACAACACGCAAGAAGAATGAAAATGACATACCGTAGAGATAACAGCAGTTGTACCACAAGCTGCTCTCGAAACCCGTCTAGGCGCTGCTTCAAGCTTTCAACGTCTTGCTGCTTCCAGAGCCGCTTGAAAGCTGCCTTGAATGCTTCCCGTTTCCCTGGCTGTTCCGGGATTGCCAGCTTCTGTAGCGATGTGAGGAGTTGCGATGCAACTTCTGAGCAGCTCGCGCATATCTCGCGCATATCATTGTCGACATTAGCTGTACCAGGCTCGGATGCGAGTGCCGCCACAGCAGCCTCCAAGTCCTTGGTTGTAGCCAGGAGGTCCAGAATGTCATCCGTAGCTCCCTGGTCACCGCGGTAGATCTTCCAGGCTTTCATGACAAAGCGAGTGCCAAAGTCGATGAACTGGAGAACATTGGACGCCAGGCCGATGGAGGCGGCAACAGCGGCAGCTTCTGCCATGGCAAGTTGGAAGTAGTAATTCAATGTTGGTGTTGCAAGACGAAACCTCGCAAGGCTCTCAACCTTGAGGGGTTGCCACGGTTGATGCCCAAAAACTGGCTAAAAATGGGAAAACAAGCCCATTGGCGGGATTTTGTCAGGCACCTGTCGGTGGCAGCCACAGGGTTAGGGTTTATAGTGGCTCTGGCCACGACAAAAGGAAGAGATTTCTTGGCTAGCCATCAACTTCGTCCTTTTCTCACCACCCAAAGCGCGAAACATTCATTACTCTGACAAGCGGTAATTGCTTTCCAGAGGTTCCTTGGAGTTCTCAGAGCGCTGCCCATTTCCCAGGCAGACATACTTTTTCAGCCACAGTCCTCTACGACCTCTCTCCAACCTTCATACAGCGGTATTCCCCCGCGCCACCTCATCTCGACAGCCAGGTATCGTACATACGGCAAAATTTCTATGACAAACTGTTAGGGATGGAGTGACTTTTGGCCCCCTAGCTGATACGTGGGTGTGTCTTTGGTCACGTGGTACCATCCAGAGACACACCAGCCTCAGAAGGCAGCTGTAGGTTTCTGCCAGAAGCACAGCACACTGGATTTGGTGGAGCTGATGGGGCTTGGAGCTGTTTGATTGCATTCCTTTTGTTCTGCGTGACTCTCTGGCCGGCCCAAACTCAGTCATCCACGATGTGAGTCTCCTAGCCATTATGGCTAACAAGACTCTGTGTTAAATGGAACAAATACAAGTTAAAAGAAGTGCCTCAATGTAGCCAAACAAAGGACTCCTTTTCTCATAAAGCAAAGCAAATCTTAACTGCTTAATTGAATTGATTCCTACCGTTTGGAACCTCTGGAACTACGTCCCTGATTGACAGTTTGTTCAACCGTGAGAGTTGCGCTAGCCTTCATTAAGTCATCTTGCCACTATCGCCTTTGGCAGTCCTTGCCTACGATTCTGTCTTCACCTAGGCCGCTCCGGTCTCTTAGGGTCAGGCCGTAAGATTAATCTCCAAGGGAATATGGTGTTTAGGTTGGTCACACGACAGCATTTTGGCCGGTGTCATATCTTACGAAAAGGGTTAGGAGTAAGGCGAAAAAAAATCAACATGCAATGGCAGGGCGCTCTTGAATCAGAAGATTCCCCTAAGCACCCTTGGCAACCACCCTGCAGCTGGCTATCCCTTGCCAGGAGACAGCTAGAGAATTACGCAACCTGTTGCCCCCGGCCGCGCAATTAAATAGGATGCCAAAATTGCCGCGCTATTGATGCCTAGGTTGCCTTCCCGAACGTGTCGCATACCTTCCTGTCCGTATGATCCGTCGGCATCAAGCCAGTATCTTTTTCCCGAAAGAGGAAAATAGCCCCATCTACGCAGAGAAGCAAGGTCCATTGCATGTATCTCCCGGCCGTTTATATAGATATTCGTGTTGGAGTAACCGGAGGCGTTCGATGCGAGGGGACCGCCGAGGTTCAGCCCGGGAAGAATCTGGCCAATGCCGGGTCCTCCTTGGTATCCATAAAGACCAGAACGATTGTCGTACCTGGATTGTTTGCAAGGTCATTAACTCGATCGTACTTTGAGTTGGATTTGGTGGTGTTACCAATAGTTTCCTGGTTGAACTGCTACACCAGTGCGTATAAGTTGGTTGTACTGGTAAGTGTCAAGGGGTGCGCCGTTAACAATGACACCGTACGGGGAGCTTCCCGACTGGAAATGCTGTTGGAAGATATGAGGCGAGGCTGGAACCTGACTGTGAGCCGGCGCTTCTAGAGACATTTGTGAGAATTACGACCTGTTATGCGTGACACTGGAGTCGGCACTGACGATAGTAGTAGTTATTAATGGTGTGGGCTACTTGAGGAGCTCTCGTTTGTGGTGATCCGTAAGCAGAGTTGTCATGATTATCATGCAGACGCGCTCTCGGAGGCAGATCATAGAGGAGTCGCTCGAGCATTGATGAAGTTGCTCTCGCAGGCCCTTGGGGTGCAATATCTATCTCCGAGCTGGTACTTGCAGGTGGTCGAGTGGGCGCCGTGCGATATCTAGCTGGCCAGGATTCCCTGAACATCTCTGGGACCTCTTCGTCAGGCTCCGGTGTCATGACGTGTAATGGGTTGGGCACTGGCACTCCTGGGCCTGGAATGTGCGGTGTATCTGGAATAAACGGCACCAATGGCGAGATATCCATTCCCGGCGAGTACTCTTGCCGGCGATTGGTTTTGTCTGCATCAGACAAGGCTTTGTTCGGATTGTCCGCTAAGAAACCATTGACAATGTTGCTGAGAAGGCGATCGGATGTTGCAGCCCGCGGAACCGTTCGGCATTGAGGACAAGATGTGTTGGGATTTTCCAGCCAGGGTTTGATGCAGGAGCCACAGAATATGTGCTGACAGTCAAGAAGTTTGACGGGGTCGAAGAAAATGCATTGACAGATCTAACTAAACCATCAGCGTCTGCGATCAACGATTTAGGACGTCCTTCACATACGGCACAAGTCAGTTCTTGCTCCATGCTGCTGGGTGGGTGGCATTCGAAAGTACGCGATATGTATTTGTGGATAAGCAATGCCAATAAACTTGACTTTCTAAAAGGCGCTCAGCTTGTCCTTGGGTTAAACAGGAGAGACATAACCAGCAAGATATTTCAGTGACAGTGGTTCTAACAATTAATGTCTTAAGTTACATGCAATAAAGCGATGTCAAATCGGCCGTGTTCTATCCAGTCAACCTTGAGTGCAAACCAAGCTGCAAAGCACGGTATCGGGATTCCATCAAATTGACTGTTGCTGCATGCGGCTGAGCTGCAACAGTTGAAACCGGCATATCGCTTCGACGTTTTTGTCATGCCGCCTTTGCAGATATCACACGGAGAAGACCGTTGGCCAACCAAAGGCTGAGGATAAACCCGGCCAAGACACCGGTGGCTAGTTGGTGACGACTAGGCCCATCGCATTCCATGACAGCTCATTTCCTCACCTGCTGGTCACGATCCCACCAGTTAGATAATTTAGATAGCCGCGCTTCCCAAGATAGCTGCTGCTCAAAGGCACAAATGTGCCAGAAGGTGGCAACCGTGCAGATGGAAACCGAGAAGGCCGGCGGGAGCTTCTGGCTGCAAAGAGTCTAAGAATTTTGTAGCTCAACATGGATAGAGAAGGACCTTGATGTTAAGGAAGATGAATAAGAAGTCGAAGACCAGATCCAAGCCATTGCCATGTGAAGCTACTCTAGCTTACCCCAGAGCAAGCCTCCGTCAAAGCAGAAGCAGCTAGGTCGCCCCAAGCTATTGACTGATTTTTTTGCTATTGTGGTCGGTGGGGTGATGGAACAGTTGGCTCCTGGCTTTTGAACTAGTGGCTCAGTGATCGGCATGGCTGCACCTGAGCCCTGATGAGGCAATTCTGCTACTGGTTGAGAAACATCTCCGAATTACACTGGCTAAGAACTAACCGTAAGACCAACGAGAGGCAGTCGCTGAGGCGATTCGTAATGGTATTGCATGACGTCAAGGATCAGGCCCTGGGTGGTTGCCGGCCCCATCCTCCGTTTCCGCCGTGCATGAGTTAGCTAGTGGACCAGGGAGCGGCCTGGGTACTGGGACTTCCACTCATACCACAAAGGTTCGGTGACCGGGAGAGCGTAAAGAAGCCAAACGAAAAGAAAAAAAGAGCGCTAAGAACCCACCTCCTCTGCGCCTCGCGGCCGTCAAGGCCCTTCAAACTCCTTGGCGTCTCGAAGATGAGGGAGGAGAAGGGAAAGGTGATGCAAAGCTGATTGATACCTTGGGGAGCCTTGCAGACTGCGGTACTAATAGGAACCACCGCTTTAGCGTGCCGGGAGGTCAAACACTCACTGCTTGGGGCATCCGCACCTCCACTGTTTGTGAGCCTATACCGGGCCTCGCCTTTTTCCAACGCTTTTGCACTTCTGGCTTGCCATCATCACGACCACGTCTCACAATCTATGCCAGGTAGAACTGTTGATGGTATTGCGGTTCCTGTTGGAGTTATACGAGGGCTTTATTCATCGTCTTCGTCACTTAACGCGGCGTCTTCCTCAATCCTACTTTCTGCCACGTCAAATGCCAGATTGTACTCGTTGTCATCCTCATATTCTTCCTCCATTTCTTCCACCAGGTCACCGATTCGGAGTCTCACCGCCATCGCCGACCTTACGTCTAATCCCTCCAGTTCCTTATCATCGGAACTCTCATCATCGGCCCCCTGGCCTGCCATCAGGCCGCTGCTCGGGTCAGTCACGTCAGGTCTTAGCTTGATGGCACCCAGTATGCTAGCCCGACCCTCTAGGGCACTGCGTATATATCCCACATCGAGTTGGTGGAACCGAGCGGCCCAGATACCCGTCTCTTCCATTGCGATCGTCGCCTTTAAGGATCTCCCGTCCGAGAAGGGCCCTATCTGCAGCCCGATAGGTATTGTGGTCGCTGCTCCTATCACCTCGGGGCTCACTTCAACGTCTCCGACGATTTCCGTCCCGGACTTTATCCAAACACGCGCCCCACTGAGTTCGTACAGTCCCGTGACACAGTATACCTTGGGTTTCTGGAATGTTGCCTTCTTGAGCAGATATGATCCCTTTGCCGCCGTGAGCCATATCGCCAGCTTCTTCTGAATGTTAGGGTGCGGGAGGACTTGTGTTTCGAAGAACTCGTCTGGGCTGTGGACAGGTCAGTGATCCACGACCATATTGGCACCCGCATTTGCATCTGTAGAAGAGACTGAGGCGAATATCGGCGCTAGAGAACAGCTGAGGAGTAGTTGCTCACTCGTTTAGTGTTATGCGGCGGCATCGCTCGGCAGCAACAATCTTTTGCTGCGATTTGGCATATGTAGAAGTAACCGACACCAAATCCAATGCTTGCACACCTAAACCATATGTAGACGACTTTGTGGTAGTCCAGCAGCCCGTAGAAATGGTCATAGAAGCCAGTCCCTGGCTGACAAGGTCATTCGCCCTGGCGTGTGTCAGCACTCTTCGACCCTAGTCTGATGGGCTGGCGCTGGTGGCTTTCCCAGACAGGCACTTACTCGATTTTCGGGAATGAGACACAACGGCGATCTGGATTCGCGTAGTTACCGTACACCAGTGTGCCCAGCGTAATCAGAGCTGGAGAGTAACCGTTGCTGTAAAGAAAAAACGACGCTTTCTCCTTGGGACTCATTGTGGCCTCTTGCTGCGAAAGTTGGAAATGCCATAGAAGACGTGTTGGTTAAGAAATTGTATGTTAAATATACGTGGGGAGGGTTAAGGTGCCTTGGTAATTAGGTACTGATGTGGCCGGTGTCTCCGGTGGGAAACTTAGCCACAGCCCATCAGTTGCACCTCCGACGGTTTCACAACAGCGAAGCAGCCATTTCACCGCAGCTTACCCCGACGCTAAATTCCAGCCGCAGCACAACCCTCGGACCTTTCGAAGGTTCCGCTACCAAAGGTGGCAGCTATGTAGTGCATCTCAACCTAAGCTATTATTGTTCTGCACAGGCCTCCCGCGCACCAATCTTGGAGGAGGACTTTTTTTTCGCACGAAGGGCCGTCATGAACCTTACAATCATAGTCTACACCGGCAATAGCCTAGCTAATTGACTCGTTTTACCTCCCACCCTCTATGTTTACCGCCTTTTTTCTGACTGGCTCTTGGAACTGACCACCCCTCCACCATCACGCTATTTTTCTATGCATGCCATGCCGACATGCCACGCAATGGACGAACCGTCCGTGCTAAGTCCACTATGCGAATTATGCACGTATCCATCGTGCAACCTCAGGCTAAGATAAAGCGCCCCGGGAAGGCGCGAATACGGAGAGCAAATTGGTGCTTCCATCGATCCCAAACAAGCAGAGAACTCCGAAATCCAGCTAGGAGAACGTCCCTCGCCTCCTCAGTTGTCTCATCCTCGTATAAGCAAAATGGACTTCAGAGACATGAGCAAAATTTTTGGTGGCTCAATTCTGCTCGATGAGTACACCTTGGATCTCCACAGCGCCGAGGAGTGGATTTGTATGTTCGAGCACACCGTCTCCTCGGTGGAGGATAGGGTCATACAGTCTCTTTCGCGGGGTCTGCTCAGTGCCGCCAAGGGGGAGTTTGCATCGTCCGAGGCCTTTTTTACTTCTGCTTTACAAACGGCCCAATCAATCGGGGACGCACGGTTGACGTCACGATGCGAAACGTACAAAATTTTGTTGTTTGCAGCCAAGGCAGATCTCCCCATGCTGCGTTTCTACGACGACACAGGTGGCGACTGGCGCAGACTTAACGAAGCACAGGCTGAAGCTCATGACCGGCGGAAGCCGTTTGCCGAAGAGACTGCTGCCGCTTGGCCGAGTTTGGATGAGCTTGACAAACTGGAGAGAAGCGTCGTCAAAAAATTTGCGCAGCACACTCGGAATCTCAGACTGGGTGCGTTTCCGCACCACCCAGCATATCACAGCCACCAGCTGTCCATGCTGTTTGATTCCGCAACACCTTTCCCAGCGCCGATGGCCGACGAGGCCGAGCGACTTGGTCTCGCCGCGACATCTCGACACCTGCGGCGGCTCAATGCAGCATACCTATTGGCAGGCGCATCCGAGCAGGGCGCCCGAGAGCTTGAACAACTCTATCAAGAGTGCCTGCACGACAGCGACTGGGTTGGGGCCGCCAGCTGCCAGCTAATCTTGGGAGATAATCGCCTCTCGCTTCCGTTCACCAGTCCCGTCGTACTTAACCTCTCTCTAATGAGTCGCACATCGAACTCGCTCGCGCATTGGCATGACAGCGTTGAGATTCGGCATCGACAGATGAAGAGTATCACAGCTGACCCGTGCTATCAACAAGCCCTTGAGCTCTTTGCAGAAGCCGGTTCTATCCGTGGGACGGCTGCCGTCTACCTTCGAAAAGGCTGCGTCGCATTGGTAGAGTACCTCAACAGCCGATACCTCGGAGGAAAAAATCAGCCCACACCAGAACCGGGGCTTGACGCCTTGCGCGCATCCGCAGAGGCTCACCTCGACTACGCGTTCGAACTCTACCAAGGTGAAACCGGAATGGTGAACTTTATATCTGGCCACAAGATCATCTTGAGGGTTCTTGTTTCCTGTCCTCCCGGTATGGTCCAGTTTCCAACAGAAGAGGCATACGGTGCCTCTGCGGATGCGGCTATGATAGGGGTGTGGGCGAAGGACAACGCCAATATGGGTGTGGCCCAGGTCGTCGGCCTGCTTTTCCTTGGAGTCGGGAGGCTACTCTCGACGGCTCCTCAAAATCTTCACGCCGCCTCTCTATGTTGCAGGTGCGCTAGGTCATGCTTCCGAGGCGCAGGAGCGTGCATTCTCGAACTCCATGCCGCCATCCAGCACGCCAAGCTACACCAGTCCCACGGCGACATGGATGCGGCGCGGTCGCATCTGGATGCTGGGCAGCAGATCCTAGCAGACGCCGTCAACGAGCAGATCAACCCCTTGATCCAGAGGGCTACGAGTGACGAAAATCGCCAAGCTCTACGGACAATCAGAATCAACCAGATAAGCAATTTTGACAGCGCGGCATCTTCTATTTACGCCAATAACCCCAGAGCCGATGCGTGGACGGCGCGGCGGCGCAGCCTGCTCCCCGAGCAAGATGGCTCCACAGCCATTGCGCTGCTAAGCGCTTTCATGGGCATGATTACGAATATAAGAAACACCCCTGTCGATGCTTCCCGTCTAGGAACCGGTGCGACTACTAGCTTCAACGTCGTCGGACTCGCAGGAGCGCTATCTGCGCAGCCTGCTGTTAGCGTGGCGGACGAGCGAATAGACATGGCCAGCTTACTGGGGCCGCTTGTTGGAGATTTCGACACGGTTCGTAAAATTCGTGAGCAGTATGACATGGCCATCGACAACCGTAGACAAGCCCTCGTTGCGCGAAATGACTGGGAGCGAGGTCAGGAGTGTCTCCAGGGTGTCCTGCAGAGCCTCGACCAGCCAGGGGTTCCCAAGTCGATCGAGCTGTTCTCGATCAGAGCTGCAGTCTTGCACCACATGGGGAGACACGATGTGATTCGGCAATGGCTACCCGACGCCATCCCTACCCTCTTTGGCGGCAGGCTGCCTACTGGTGATTACCCCTCAGGTGCGAGCCCGGACGTCAAGGCATCGATCCGACAAACGGTCTGCAACCATGCTCTGCGGTCTCTTTCTATGTGCTTCATCGCCCAGGACTGGGAGCTCGGGGCACAAGTCCTTTCCAAGATTCGAAAATGTGACCCTAACGCCCTGGACGAGCTGTGTACTGACAAAAGCGAATCTAGCTGGAGCTCCATGGTTTACATCGCAGCCATCGAGGAGCACAACGGCAACCTTGAATCTTCTTTCCGCTGGCTTATCAGAGCGCTCGACATAGTAGAGACTAGCAGGTCCAAGCTAACCGATGTTGGCGATCGCCGAGAGCTCCTGAATGTCATTCAATCGGCAGAGCTCTTTGCCGGTCTGGGGAGAGTTTCGCTGCGCTGCTACACCGAGCCCCAGAATTCGGAGACATCCAGGCGCTTGGCGGAAACATCCAGGCGCTTGGCGGACCACTACGTCTTCCGCGGCCCAACTTGGGCAGACGAAGCACTGCTTTTCATGGAACAAGGCCGTGCGCGAGCACTCCTCGACCTACTGGCTGGAGAAGGCGTGTCGGATGACTTCCTCGAGTGGTCATACCGACTGCGCAAGGAAGAGCTTGAGATGCGAAGCCCTGCCACCGCACATGCAGGAGGAGACGACAGCCTGGCCGCCTATCTAGCGACGTTGCGCAGCGACCTGCGGAAGGAGGCTGAGTCGCCGAGTCGAGCCATGATCCTCGCCCGACTTCACCAGCCCCATTTCAACGCGGAGGTAGGAAGTCTCTACGAGTCGATCCCAGACGATGCCGTGGTCATTCACATAAACTTGTCGCGAGATGGCGTCCTGCTTCTGTATATAACCCACAACGGCGTCGAGCAGACACGAATCAGCAATCTCACCGACCAACACCTGGAGAGGCGTGTCTTGAAGTACCTGAAGCTCTTTAAAAACGTAAGACACATGGAGGCGCTACCTCCCGCGGCGAGCTGCCAAGCGCTGCTGGAAGAGCTGTCGTGCGAGATCATCCGCCCGGCACAGAAGCTCATCGACGCAAAGTCCCATTTGATCTTCGTCCCCTCGCAGTCATTAAACAACTTTCCCTTCTCAGCCCTTCTCCTGAGTGGCGAGCCTCTATTCTTGCAGAAAGACGTGTCCATGGTGCCAAGCCTCTCGGTGCTCCGGCAATTGGCGCAAGCCGCTCGCAACAACAACAGCTCGGAAGATGCTGCAGAAAGACTACGCGCCGCCGTCATTTACAGTCCGCCACTCAAGATGACCTTAGCAAAGGCTGAATCGTCACCACCGCTGCCCCTCAACGTCTCGGCTGGCGCGGCCATCGAGATTGCCTGCCGGCTAGGCTGCGTGCCCCAGCCAGCGCACAAGGTCAGCACCCAGGCGTTTCAAGAAGAGTACAAAACTTCGGACGTCATCTTCCTCTCCACACACGGTCTGACGGGCAACAAATCGGCATGGGAGTCCAACATCGAGCTACGGGATCCGTTCCAGGTGCTCAATCTAGTGCCGCTACGCAGCCATGCCGCGCTGGCTGTTTTCGAAGCCTGCGTGAGCGGCGTCGGGGAAAGCTCTGTCGGCAACGACGTTCTGGGTTTTGCACACTCGGTTCTCTCGTCTGGTGTAGGTGCCTTCGTTGGCGCGTTGTGGAACGTCTCGGATAAAGCATCGGCCATGCTCATGTCGTTCTTCTTCCGCGAGCTTACTGCGGCGGTAGCGACTCCTACTACCCCTACGAGTGATGGTGGTGAGGGTGCCAAGGCGCTGGCTGGATCATCTTCGCTTGCAAACTGTCTGCGTCGGGCGCAGATTAGACTGTACCACGCGGATACGCATACCGCCAAGGCCATCCTGGACGACTTACGAGATGCTTGTAGAGCGTCGGATCCAGCACACATTAATCCTGTCCACTTGAAGAAGATTTTGAACACTCTTGATGCAGTCATGATGGATGAAGAGGATTGGCACAAGAGCCTCGATTATTCTCATCCTTTCTTTTGGGCACCGTTCGTTCTGGTCGGTTATGGTGGGCGTAGGCTCGGGAGTCTCGCATTCTCAAGGTAGCTTGCAGTTTAATAACAATATACTGTGATTTCGTGACGAGACTTCGAAGTCAAAAGAATGCATAGGTACCTGAGTGACCACAAAGACCATGTCAAGCAGTTGCTTTGCATAAAGGAATTAACTAACGTATTGCCTGATCTATTCGGGAAGGGAAGAGGAGCAAGGAGGGGCTGGGTTGGGGCCGGGGGTCCCAGTTTCGGGCTATTACCTGTGTCCTAAAACCTGGGGCCTTGCGAAAAGTTGCCATTCGACCCGCAGAGTACCGTAAGCGCTGCCTACTGTCTAAACTAGTGTATATTTGGCGATTTCGTCTTTGATACTTTCCTAAGCTGCGCCTGAGCCACCTCTGAGCAAGGTGGCTAGAGACGGTGTGGGTAGGTAGGTAACCGGGTTGGTGAGGGCCACTTTAGGGCAAAACAACAGCACTATGTTTTACCCTGAAGTTGCCCTCAGCAATTTCCATATTCGTGCGTGACCCTGAGTCGCTCCTGAGCTGCACCTGAGCTCGGGTGAGCTATCGGTGAGCCTGGCCTTGCACTGTTGATCCGCAAGGCGAATATCAAGAACAAATTCCCTCACCATCCGATTACGGGGAAGCAGACATGCGGTTTGCTGCGGAGCTGAATGAGGCCCTGCATGCTGTGGACAGCGCTATTGAGCGTCTGAACCGGATGGTGATAGCCATGCGGCAATCACACCAAATCAAGGCGATATTTGACGGGAGGTATCATTTCTTTTCGTCCAGTGTCTTTACCCAGTGGCTGGTCCGGATCTTCAAGATTGCCTCAGCACATCAATGGCGGTGCGCAATGACAGCATTGCTTCTCGGCGAATCCGCCAAGAGCAGCTCAGCTCTTGTCGGCTTCGACCTGGAGCGAGCTCATTCTCTTCTACCCCGGACGGCGAAGACCAAGACTAACCTCCCTTGGCAACCATATCCGAACACCTTCCAGGACCCAATCCCAATTCTCGTAATGACTTACAAAGAGGCGCACACCCACGAATAGATGCACTCCGCTTACAACCCACTACGGTCGACCGCTTACAATACCAGGTAATGCTAAAAAGTCATCCGCTTGCGATGAAGTAGCATTATCTATCGTGATTAGTCAAGTTGATTATCCAAGCGCCCCGCAAGTAACTGGAACTCATTTCACATGTAAGTGATGTTTCGAAAGCTTGGAGAAGAAGTATTTGTAGGGTTATTTGTGGAGGTAAGAATCATTTACTTCCCCGTACGCTCTACCGTGGACGGCGTGAGCTGACACGAAGGTTGCAGAGCACACGTCAATAAAGACCTTAAACCGTACGTTTGTCTCTTGGAAAAATGCTCCGAGTAAATACGGAACTTCCCGACCCCTGGCGAATGGTAAGACCACATGCGCTCGGACACGGACCCAATTGGGCTAAGACGTATACCTCCCGTTTACGTGGAGATGTGCGGTTTGTCCGCGCGGTGGCGGAGGCTTTCCTAGTACCCAGCAGCTTAATATTTATATGTAAGAACACTATGCGGAGATTTTCACAGACTCTCAAAAAGAAGTTATGATTGCTAGCAGTAAGGTAAAGGTTAAGTGTCGACCTGACCTTTGTCCGCTTTGCTGCAGGCTGGTGGATGAGGATGAGGCCGCAGTAAGAGTCAGTGCTACTCCAAATGCTTAACGAAAAGAACGCGACTATGAGACCCCAAAGCGGCAGCATGAGACCTCCTCCCCAGAGGGAATCGCAAAGCGTACCCGGGCCAGCCTTTAAGAGGTGAACGTCGCCTGAGATCCTTGCAAGCCGATCCCCATCTGCTAGTGAACCGGCTTCTAATGCCGTATCGGTGAGAAAAGGGTTGATGGAAGTGCAAAGTAGTGTTATTATTGTCACTACTGTAACAAAGGAACTATCTCAAGAGGCCAGGCTAGTGCGGCGTATATATACTCATAGACCCGGTGCCTTGGGGACCTGGGTTGAAGCCCCCAGGTCCTGGGTCCTTTCTGATTGGTCTATGTGTCCCGATGACCCGAGACTCATCCTTGCTTCTCTGGGTCCCTTTTGATTGGCTGTTAGGTTGGAGGGTGGTCTCTTTCCAGGTCGTGACAGGAAGGTACGATCTACGGAGTGGACCGTGGCCTTGGTTGGCAAGCGTGTTGATCTACTTCATGCATCAAAGAGAGAAGTAATTACAGGCCTTATCTTTTTGATTGCTTTGGACGTGATTATAACATTGGTGCCGCGTTTCTGACACTTACTATAGATAAGCAGAGCTAAAATTATAAGAAATTATTTGTGTCACTAATAATTAAAGCTGCTTACTTGCTTATCATATACGTTGACTCTTATGCACCAGCCCCCAATCCCTTGTTACGGCCTGCTCCAGGGAGTCACCAGAAGGTGGGCCTGGCAAAGACAGATCGTAGTAGACCAGGCATCATCATGCACAGACTACGGCTCGTGATAGGTACATCCAGACAAGGCCCCGGGAAGCCGGCGCTCAGTACATACAGACACAGACTCGGGATATAGATCGATATTACCAAGGCGATGACTTTTCTGATGTCGAAGTGGTTGAAGACGTCTCCCGTATTTTCAAGGTGGACCCAACTGATCCGGGCGGATACCGCCATCTGTTTGTTCGAGAATGCAATGCAAAAGTAACCCGACTGACCGACGAGCTGACTCAACTCTCTTATCGTTGCGCTGACCTTCAAGACGATGTAAGATGGCTGACGTAATGTTCCGAGATACCAAGCTGATGTGAAGCCCGTTGCAGAGTCGAGATATGGCAGATACGACGAAGTTTCGACAGGAAAATGCTCTTTATGCCTTCACCATCGTCACGATAATTTTCCTGCCGCTTAGTGCCGTTTCGAGCATCTTTGGCATGAACACTAGCGACCTTCGAGATATGGAGCAAGGCCAGTGGCTTTACTGGGCTACAGCCATCCTCGCCACCGTCACGGTTGTTCTTCTGGGCCTCCTCTGGACGGGCGAGCTAGGAAACGCGTTTCGATGGGTCTATTGGGGCATTGTGCGGTGGTTTCTTCGTCATCTTACTAGTGATCGCGAGGGGAGGCGACGCATGGCGGATGAGTGGTTGGACCCGGAATCGTTTCTCGGCCGCCCAGCCCCAGCCCCGCTGGTTATCAGACGAAGGGATGAGAGAACACGCAGTGACAGGAGGGACTACTATTTGCTTTTGAGATTTATACCTAGGCAGGAAGGATTGTTTCTTGTTTAATGGTACATGGACAGTCTGGTTTACGTATTGGATACCCATCCAAGTTCTGGGAAGCGCTGAGGATGTAACACTATCCTGCTCTATGTTACTCCTGACCGACGCCCCTCACAACAAAACAGCCAAGCCGCCAACAACGCCGGCCAGGACCCCTCCAGCAATCGGCATAGCCATACCGGCGGCGCCCGCTGTCGATGTTGCAGTCGCTCCTCCGGCGGCCGCCGTGTTCGTGGGCGAGGATCCGCCGGTTGTCCCGGAGCCCGGAATTGCTGTGGCGGTCGTTTCCCCCAGGCCAGAGCCACCGGTGAGGATGGCCGGGCAGTCGGTCTTTCGTTTCGCAGGGTCGGCGGCAAGATACGACGAGGCAACGTCAGTTGGGCACACCAAAGACAAGCAAGTCCTATTGTTGTGACGGGGTCAGTTGACTGTACCGCAAGTACCAACACATCATATCCTGGGGGGTGGCCAAACGTACGACATGAAGCTGGTACCCCAATCACAGGCGCAATAGGTGAAGCTACTCTTGGCGTCGCATGTCTTGCTAGCCTTGGCCCTCAGCGTGGTCGAGCACTCGTCGAGACTCCTGCAGCGTGGGACTATCAGCTTTGGATTTGGCGTGGTCGAAGTTGAGGGGCTAGCGCGTACGACCACAGTGCAGTCGAGCTTGACGCGCTGCACTTGGAGTAGAACTTGAAATCGTCGAAACCTGCTGCGACCAGCTGGACGCCGACGAAGCCGAGGATCAGGGACGCTTTCATTGTGATTGACGGTGTGGTTTGCAACGACGGAGCAGCCTGGTGTTAACAAAAGCGGAAGATTCAACGGGAGGCTGCCCCTCGACTTTAAGCACATATCCTCCCAACGGCATCGAAGCCCAGGGTTTCGGAATAGTTCCCGATGCGGCCGGGTTGTCTGAGCTATCCTCAGCCGCAGCAGTGAGGCTGGCCGTGCCCCTGATAACGGGAATTTGACACCCGGCCGTCTTTTTCTATTGGAGGTGAGTTCAATGCCAAGTCCAGCCGCAGGCTTAGCTTCAATACGGATCAACGGCTCTGCAAGGGGCCGTGTCCGAGTTCAGCCCTCGGGCATCGCTCCAATGGTCGCATTTGTTCCATGGGTCTAGGGAAATTTCGCTGACGCCAACGCCCGTGACAAGGCAGAACAGTTGAATGCCAAGCCAGAATAGTCCTGAACGACAAATTGGGACAGCAGTGCGATGTTCGTACGAAGGCTCGGGCCAACAGAAGGGGTCTCTTTCTCCGTGCGAAAATATGTAAGGTACGTTGTTAGAATCCTCACAGAGCTCTGTGTAAGGATAACAAGACCAGGGTTGACCGCATTACAGGCATCGTAAAAGGCCTTGACTGTAGTATCTTGAAAGACCTCTTCAGAATGCAGGCAGGCCCTTTTGGAATAGGAAATTGTTTGCCATAACCAAAACTACCTCAGGTTATAACAGAAAGATGGCATCTTCCGCACTGGATGAGGGCACCCCTTCTTTTGGCCCAAGCCTTCTGGCAAGCCACCCCCTCCAAGCCCTCTGACAAGATGTCAACAAGCCACACAGCTAATTGGAGCTGGGTGGACTCGAAGAACTATGGACCCTCTTGGAAATGCTCGGGTCAGCGATTGCTTAATTTGCAATTGCTGTTTATCTCAGACCAGTGTTTTGGCCTGTGGCATGTCATTGGAGGAACCAAGGCTGTACCTGAGCTTGGCACATCTGGCCGCCCCCTGAGCTTTGTGCTTCTACGGATCCGTAGGGTGTCAGCCATCCACTCTCAGGGTTGATATGCACGGTCACATAGCAGGTCTCACTTTCGGAGCGCGCATTTCATTTATGAAGAGATGAATTCATTGCTAGTCATAGCCCATAACAATAGGGCAAAGCCGTCTATCTTGTTTCCAAACGAATGCAACACAATCCAAACAAATTCCCCCAAGAATCCCCAAATTCGCGCCGACTCCTAGACGGCCAATGCAAACCCATCCCATCATTCCCATCCATGCTACAACTTAAAGAATCCGAGCTCAGTACAGGGAACACAAATGCTTAGAAGATAGCAATCCGCCTAAGCTGGTGCTTCGGCGCCTTGGGCACAGTAATGCTCAGCACACCGTTCTCCAAGGTCGCCGAGACATTCTCATGGTCGACGCGCGTGGGGAAAGTGAAAGTGCGCGAGAACTGGCCGATCGAGCGCTCGTAAAGCCAGACCTTCTCCTTCTTGGGAGCTACAGCCGGGGCAGAATCAGGGGCTTTCTGGACGGCAGTGGCAGGGGTAACAGGCTTGACAACCTCCGTGTTGGGGATCTCGGTTGGAGTGGATACGCCAGGGGGCGTGGCGGGCTCTTCCGGATCGTCCTCGACGGTGGCGTGGTGCCAACCGTGGCTGCTGGCGTTGCTGGCGGTGTCGTCGGCGTCGGAGGACTTTTCCTCCGATGCGGGCTCAGCGGCCGGAGTGGCAGTGGCAGTGGTGACGGGAACGGCTTGCTCCTCAGTCTCGGGTTTGCTCTCGTAGGTGCGCTCTACGCGGCCGCGCACGGCGATGGTCTGCGGGTCGGTGAACTCGATGTTGAGATTCTCCTTCTCAATGCCGGGAAGCTCGCCATGGAGCTCATAGGCGGTTTGGGTCTCGCGCACGTCGAACTTGGGCTTGAAGGTGGTGGTGACGGTGCGGCGGATGTGATGACGCGGGCGCGGGCACTGCTGCTGCTGCTGCTGCTGCTGCTGCGGCTGCTGTTGCGGCTGCGGGGCCTGAGCTTCGCGACTATAGCTGTCAAAGTCGTCGAGCAGGCGGAAGAGCGTGGTGAAGCTGGGCTCCGCGGCCACTGGAGCGGGAGCGCAGTAGGGAGATGCGAAGAAGGACAACATTTTTATGGCGTTTGAGTGTCGAGAGTTGGTACGAGAGGTATGAGGCAGCTTGGAGATGTTTGGGGTATTGGATTTGGAGATTTTTGATGATCGGAGCGTTGATCTGGTGATTGTGATCTGATCTGTTTTCTGATGAAGATTGGATCTGAATTGCAGACGGTGAGGTCGGTATAAATATCCATTGTGGCGGCTCGGTGGCAGCTTCGTGAAGACTCACGAAGGCGTGCAAACGCGTAATCATGAAGTGCCTGGGAGTTACTGGAGTGTTCCAGCGAGGCTTGGAAATGCTGCGTGGTCACCATTGGTGGTTTGCTGATTGATCGCGAACCAGCGCGAATGTTCTGGAACTTTGCGGAGTTTAGAGAGGGTTAGGGTTAATTGAAGGCTGCGAGCCTGTGAGTCTTCGAAATGATTACCAACTCCGGGTCCGTGCACTCAGCACGTCAAACAAAATTTTATTACCCAAGGTTAGGGTTGTTATGTGGTACAAGGTCTAAGAGAGCTTTGTCAGCTGGGTGAGAGAATGGGCACAATCCATAATTCGCCCATAGGTTTGAAGATACCTATTCAGCTGGAATTCCCGTTACTAACACCCTCAGGCGCTTAAAAGCAATAGTAGGAAGCAGTTTTGAAAGTGACAAGTACGAAGGCTCGGGTCAAAAGCCTCCTATCTCCATGCGCAAATGCATTCTTAGAATCCTCACACGGCCCTGTTTGAGTCCAAATCGCCTGCATCACCGAATTGGTGGATTCCCGATTGGATTGCGTTGAAGACATCATCAAATGTGCATGTATCTGTGAGCTCCAGCCGACGATGCGTGGCTTGGACCTTTCTAGCAGAGATGAGGATTGCCTGTTTAGCGTGGTTGTAAGCTCGGAGGTCGCCCGCTTTGTCACTGACGGTCATGGTGGTAAGCAGTTTCTCCCCTAGCGTGGTGCGGTATGTTTCTGCATTCGTGCCAGTGAACTTCAAGCTTAGCTTTCGGGGGAGAGGAGGAAATTGAATCGGAGGCAATTGGTCGAGCCTCACGGGGTTATTTCCCATCAGGGGGCAACGAGCATCTTGATTTGAGTATGTCGCAGCGGGGGTCATCAGGTCCTTTGCCTTCTTCAGGTCGTACCCAGAATGGCTTCAGCACCATCCTGAATGCCAGCGACCTCTCGTACTGTACCAGATTATGTTCTGATTGTTCCTGTTCCAGTGCCTGTACATGTTCAAGGCTCAGGCTCCGCGAAATCGCAACTTCGTCCAGTCCATCCGCTAAGGTATTTATGTACATCTTTTCGCAATATGACATGACCTGTAGGAACGAAAGAAATGGTGGGTCTTCACAATAAGAAGGCATTTCTCACACTTGCTAAGGGAACCCTCTCTTTTAGCCCAAGCCTTCGTACATAGGTTCTGGCATTTCCATGGCAGGTCGGAGTTCATCCACCCATCCAACTTCCCCATCCCCTCAGTCCCTCCACTAGCCGGTAAGTACCTAGGTACCAAAAGAGAGACGGCCAAACACAATTCTCATCGCTTCTACCACAAACTACTAAAGTCACGAGCCACCCTATCAACCCCTTCATCCGATTTGTCCCGATGAACTTGGCAACTGGAACTTGAACCACTATCATCCTTGCTGCTACCCTTAAACGGTTGCATTTCGCAACCAGTGGGGATCGTACCGTATGCGAGATTCACCCACGGCGATTCTCCGAACGTCTCATTCCTCCATCGGTCAATGGGCTTTTGGTCGGATCCCAACAGAGACACCTCTGAGGCATGCCTGAGTGTTAGCAATCTACACCCTCTGGTGCACGCAGTCTGTATGTATCGGGGGGATGCTCACGGGTTTTGGTCAGGCTCGAGCTACTGCTATCTTTGCGAGAGGTGGTGTTTTTGGATGGCTTCGTGGAGTTTGATGGCTGCCTCATCGCAGAAAGAGGTGGTCAATGTGCTAGGCAGTTGCAATTGGAACAAGAGGTGAAGTATTGCGGTGGTGCTTGTCAGAAATGTCCTGCGTCTGGCATCATTGTTAGACTCAGACTGGTTCCTCTTTTATTAATATCCAAATTGACCTCACATAGCCAAATTTGGGGTTGAGGGCAAATTTTGGCCAGTCCTGAGTTCTCAGTTTGACAGGAAGCACCTGATGTCTCTCGTGGACCGTGAAAGTAGTCCGCAGGATGAGGTCAAATCGATGAGGTCAATTTAGGCAGGTACAAAGTAGGTATACATGATAGCGCCTGTGCGGGCTATTGCGCGAATCCTTATCTGGGGATACATTTTCGGCAACAATACGAGTGTAGCATCCGAGAAACTTGGCTACCACTCAGAAGTGAACAGCTATCTCCCAGTTACAGATTCGAGTTGAGATTAAGCGGCCTCTACCTCGTGATAGCAACTGCTCGGCGGGTTCTCATCGTAACTCACAGATTCTCGAAGTTTTCGGGATCATGTAAACAATTATGCTCAGGCCGCCGACAGGGAAGTTGCAGTTGGGGGCAGCCACAATGCAAGCAGGCTCAGACTAGCCAATCACAGCCCAGCCACTGGAGGTATTTGACCTCGAATACATGGAGGTACCAGTACTTGAGCCCTCAGCAAACTGTCCACTGAAACAAACGTATCCCCCACCTCGACTGCTGACCAGCAAACCCCTTCCCAGCCGCTCGGTATATGTACAGCGTGTCCCCATTTCTCCACCTACTTGGGCTTTCCCTCTCAACTCTTTCAGCCAGTGCGCAGGTCCCGGAGGAGACCCGCGCTCGACTGCACCCTTCAATTGTCCTCCGGCCCCCGGGCGGGCATCAATCCCACTCCCTCTCTGTAAGGCGAACCATTCTTCTCCTCACTTCGAATGCTTGGTTTGGGCGCTGGCTAACCCAATCGCGCCCCAGAGTTGAACCCTTGTGCGGGGTGAGGAACACCCTGCGGTGTCCCCATCAACGCCCACCATCATGATCGTCATTTAACGCAATCCCACCCTTCGCTGGGCGGGGAAAGAGACCCCTCCTATCAAGTTCGAAATGACCTGTTCGACCCTCTTCAGCATCTCGATGTACAATGGCCGTATGATGACAATATCCCGGGTGGTTCAAATGACTTGGGGGGCAATACCGCCACATTTGACTGGGGGGGTGGTGATGTTGAGGGCGACTTTTGGGCGTCTTCATTCGGCGATACCGCCGACAATGCAGGTGCGCGACTGTCCTCTCAAAATCAGTTGGAACTTGCTCCAGACTCTGTTCACCCAGTGCGCTGGAACCATGGTCCCTCGGATGACTTTACAGAATCCGGGGCCAATCATGAGTTCCCCTCTGCGTCGAACGTGCTCGATCAACCCAACACCTACCTTTCTGAGCCGTTGTCCCCACCGTCAAACGAAGTCTCATACACGCTCCACTTCGACCCCTCTTCATTTGACTTGCCGGGGCTAAGTTCTCTAGCCCCGACTTGGGATGAGAGCTCGATCTTGGGGTTGAAACACTTGTCGCCAACTGTTGAGCACCCAGCCACAACATCATCGTTCATTTCGACTCCTGATGCTGAGTTACCTTTTACACTGTCCAATCTTCTGCCCCATTCATCAGCTTCTCCACCTTACCTTTCTTTCTCACACCTATCGACCACCGGCTCCCCAACCCCAAGACTGCGCACTCCAGGCTTCCCAGAGCCCGCCGCGGCACCGCATGTCAGAGTTGAACCGGATGCAAGCCCAATTGATGCCCCTTTTGGCAACACAACATCAAATCTGAAGCCGGCATTGACGCCATCGACCACGCGCTGTCTGTTCTACCGCTGCAGGTACTCGTTCGACCGACAGATGGAGCTCTCGGACCACATAAAAACGGGACACAAATTTCGCTGTGAACGCGGCTGCCTTCTCATCGGGTTTTCCACTCATCGGAGGCGACAAGGTCACTACGAGTCGGACGCGCATCGTCAATCTGGCCCACCGATGCCCCAATACCAGTGCGGCGGATGTGGTAAAGAAGATTGGCGTCGAGACCTTCACCGTCGCCACTTGAAGACATGCACCAGATCCAGTACAACACCATATGTTTGCGCGTTGTGTCGCTCGGAAACGCCAAGCAAGCGGAAACATGAGGATCACTTCGCCAAATGCAAAGGCAAAGCAGGGAGGCCAATGAAGCTAAAAGAATGTACTATTACGGAGATTGGGTAATGTTTAGAGTCGTTCATGTCTTTCGAATTCTTGTGGGAACGCGTTTTGGACCCCAACTAACGGAGGAGGAAGCCTCTTGGTTTGATGATCCTCACATGGCATTTTAGGAAGGAAATGGGGATAAAAGGTCTTGTGGACGGTTGGTGTACTCTAGACTGAGACATGAAAAGAAATAAGACCATCTAAACCGCGTCCAAGTACGTTGACGTGAACTTTTGTGCTGGCTGCCCGTGTCGCGACGACCGCACGAGTGGGCGAACCGTCTGACAGATTCCGCTGCGTTCTTGGGGGCTGTGAATTCTCAGGCAGCAGCTCGAATGTGGTTCCGAGGTCATGTTTCATGGGTGCATGAGGGCACCTCCCAGCCATTGGCGGGTTAAATGACCTCAGCTGGACGACGCTCAGTGGCCCATATTTTGACCTCCCTGCTGCATTTCTGACTCGCCAGGCAATTGACCTCACCGTGCAGCATTTCTGACTCGCCAGGCAATTGACCTCAAAAAGTGCATTTTGTGAGACGCGGTTGGTCCACAAACAGCCAGTGCAGCCTTCACCGAAAAACGCGAGAAGTTGGCCTCCCGCATCGCACAACTACCTATTTTTTGAGCCTCTCTCCCCCGCACTTTCTTCGCCATGTCAATGGTGGGCAGCAGCACCGGTAGCAACCCAAGCATCACTGAAATCATGGGTCCTCACAACAAACCTCAAAATCCATCAAACCCACCGGCCCCATTGGTGGACCCAAGCCGTGGGTTGGTCGGCCAAACCTTCGACAACAACTACACCCTCCTCTCCGTCATGTGCGAAGACAGCATCAAAGACGAACGCGTCTACCATGTCTCTTGCGCCGACCAAACGTCCAACACTGCCGTCTACGCCAAGGAGTACACCCTCACTGGCATTCCTGACGCGCTGAAAGAATCCCGGAGGCGGAATATCCGAAAGTTCGCCAAGCGTCGCAACATCCTTGGCTGCGTCAACCGCGGTGGGAAAAAGATCATCATCTATGACCTGGCGCCGATTTCTGCCGACAACGATGGCGGCCAAGTCACGGTGGCAGCTGATGGCAACGAAGACGGCCCGTCCAACGAGGAAGATGCACCACCACCAGAGAAGACCAATACCGACACCAAAGAAGACGATGACCGGGATTCGCAGGAGGAACAACAAGATGTTTCGGACGACAAGAAAAAACCACTACCTTCCCGCCGGCGCAACCGACAGAGACGCAGGCACCGAGGAAAGCCGCTCAATGGCGACCACCCCAATGCTTTGGACTCAACAACAGGCGCAACTCCGACACCTGTTAACACCTCTGTTAACACCTCTGTCCATCCGGATTCAGACCTCACAATGGTGATAAACGACAGGACAGATGACGAAGAAGAGTACGATAGCGATGACTCGGCTGATTACCTAAATGGGGGTATGCAGAATGCTTTGGTGATGTCCATCCTGGAGGATAATTTCATTCAGGACCTGGAGCTGGCGCGTGCGCTGAGCCTGTCGGAGCTCACAAACCCGGTAGGTGAGGAGCTGGATGATCAAGAAGTGTCTAATAGAGATCCCTTGATCGATGAGCCCTTGGATGAGGATCTACAGGTTGCTTTAGAGATGTCCTGGAAGGAAGAGAGCATTAGGGCTGCTCAGTCGGGCAGGCTGTAGGAGGACGTAGATGATCGTGATTTCATGTACCATTGGCGAATTTGTGCGCAATCGTGTTGCTTTCGTTCATTTCAACGGCAGTGGATGTGACCAGGGATTTTCATACTCCCATCATCACTGGAGGAACACTGGCTTTGTTGGCAGTCGTACTTGGAATAGCCCGGGGCCTGGGTAACTCTACCTCAATTTGTCATCTTGTCTCCTCAGGTCCCTCCGAGAATGTAGGTATGTTTGCACTGTAGTCATCGCCTATTCGTACAGTATCTATAGTTACAGGTACAGTACGGTAGAGAAACGCTTTAACGACGTAGACTAACGGAGCAAAGCCTGCGTTGCCATGGTACATGAGAGGAGGCCTGATTCGCATCATAATAAGCTGCCAGACAAAACAGGACGGGCTTTCTTCTGTGTAGTGAGGCCTGCTGTAACAGTAGAAATGATCTTCAACATTAGGTATTAATATGGTGTAAAAGTTAACTCTCTTCGAATAATACATATCCTCGAAGAAATCCCACTACTCCCGTTTAGATCTATCATCCGCAACCCCTCGGAACTACCAATGCTTACTTACGGCATACCGTCACGCGCAACACCTTGTTACCCCCCGAGTTCAGTACTAGTCGTCTGAATCGCTTATACTGAGATCCGAGTTGTGATCCGCCGCCTCGTGTTCCTCATCCTCGAGAAAGTCTTCATCGTGCTCGTCGATGTCCTTATAGATACTCCTAGCGAATCCGCGCGTGCTGACAGGGTTAGGCATGTCGGCACCCCTGACATATTCCTTAGCGAGGGATGTTGTCCTATCGAAGCCAGTACTGCTACCGAAGACCTCCAAGACCCAGTTGTCGTCGTCCGCCACATTGAAATGGACTTCTGCCCCATTGGGATATTTAAGCTGCACTAATGGACAGTTGACCTTCCGCAGGATGTCCAGCGTCTCGGCCCAGTTGCTGGTCAGCAGCTCGAGCTTTAACAGATTTAGTCAGCGCCACTAGCGCGGCCCGCCACAGTTAAGGAGTAACTTAAGGTTGTTCCGTTTAAGTCCCATACCGTAAAGGCTAAGATTAGTAAGATTAGGCTACAGATTTACTGTTGTAGCCGCGTGGCTTTGCCACACGGCTTGCCACTATTCACAGCTACAAGGAAGGTTCTCTGGCTGAGCCAGAGAGCCGAATAAGCAATAGAATCACGCAGTTGCAATCCTTTCAATTCTACAGAATCTAGAGTGCAGTGCTTCCAACATAACTTAATATAAAACCCATCACCACGGTATCCACTGTGCTGCATGAGGGCTCCTGTTCCTCGCGCTAGTAATATCGCTTCTCTATAAATTCTCTACTAGTCTCACCTGCCTTAAAGGTGTGTAATTAAACAAACGTTAAATCTACGCCCCCTCTTGCTAGACATTGCTTGTTCTAGTTTGCAATTACTAGCAGAGCGTGCCTGATAGCCGAAGAAACTTCCTGCCAGCTCGCCCTCCACCTTTTCTGTAGTCACAGCTGCGGTCGCGGCGGCAGTCGCCCAAAACTCCGCCAAGAAATGGAGAGCTTGGGCTTTACACCAGTTGGCTAGACCCAGTCACAGCTTGCAGAACGGGAAACAGAGCCCCGCTCAACGCCTTCGCCAGTCGTAGGGCAACGGAGTCCCCGGATTGTCTAGTGTTTTCTCATGTTCTACACAATTTGCGTACACGGGCATTTATATGAGTTTCGCACTCGCTAGAACTCCCAGACCTTTCAAGGGAGTTTCTCAAACCACAGTGAACGCGGCGGAGAAGTTTCCTCAGCGCAGTAACCGATAGAACTCCCGCTTCAGGGCTTATTTTCATACTATACGGCCCACACCCAGGTTGGTGTAAGGGACGGGAGTGCCTGAATTTTCATCGTAGGTAGCAAGATCTCTTACAAACTTACGATGATAAGTAAGGTAGCTAATGTTTGCATCTGGACAGAACGTAACCCTCCGATGGAAGGTCGCAGTCTGGAGAAAGAGTTGGAGCATGAAGTCGTTTGGGGAAGCTGGACCCGGTCGGGTGTAACGCCAGATAAATGGCTCCTAAAGTGTCAAATTTTTGTGGGCTCGGGTCCATGCCGCAAAAGGCTGCGCATGAATGATCCCGTCTAGGCAGCAGCGCGCCCCTCTTCTCCAACCAACTGAATCTGCAAATTCAGGAACGGCCAGCCCCCAACACAAATAGGTACCACAAGCCGCGTTTCCTTTGCGGCTCCTCGCTGGATTCCATTCCTGCTACCATCAACCACAACATCTCTCCTTCCTCCCGCAATGGCAACAACCATAGCGACAACAACCGCCACTACGCAAGCCGTTTCCGATCACGCCCTTCCCCGAGAACCCGATGTGACCAGGCTCTACCGCCATGACTGCAAATATGAGTGCTGCCCCTCTCGCTGGTCCAAATATGACACCGTCTCAGACGAGCAGCTCTCGCTGGAATCGAAAATCCTGTCTGATCCCATCGTCCACCGCCACCATTTTGACGACGACAAGAAATGGGTCACCGCCTCCTTTACCATCAATTCCCGGGTGATGCGCTCCATCCTCTCCGAGGCCCTAGACGGGTACCAGGACCTGGATATGGGCCTGCTCAACTGGACCTTTTTCCCTCCTTACATTCCCCTGGTGCACCGCTGGGACAAACTTTTGATCTTGCATCTGCGGCTTGCGGTGAAGAAGGACCTGGGCTTATCCCCGGAGGAGCGGGAGATGAAGCTGACTGCGATCGGCCAGCTGATGTCCTTCTTGAAGCTGCTGCTTACGCCGTCGGTGTCGGCGTTCGCGGAGACGAGACGCACGGGCAAGATTGCGTTTGACATTGTCTGGCAGATTTTCCCCCCTGGAGAGCTGGTGGTCACGGACTTTTTTGGTGTGAAAGGTGTCTGTCGGGTGCTGAAATACAAGAAGAAAACCCCCCGTGGGGAGCCAGCGTATTGGGTGATTACGATGGAGTACGTGGATTGGAATGGAGAGAGGTGTGGGCTTACCGAAACGAAGAGTCTCATCTACGAATTTGAGGGGTTTCAGAGAGTCTTGTCGCTCCCGGTGTATCCGGTCTCGTTCGTGGAGGATCCTGCAGGGTGGAAGGAGAGAGCGACTGAGAGAGGGCGTAAGTTTGAACAGTTGAGGGGGTACCATTTCTTGTCGTATAACGGGACCAAGGTTTTGATGGGGGAGCAGGCGGAGGAGAGACCGGTAGGTCTCTGCTATATCTTGCTGGAAATGCTGGTTATGACTGACGAGCGGTCCAGATCTCGAGCAGAGTTATGGTGGATGCCTATGCATACTACCGGAGCAGCAACATTGTCAAGCCCACACTACGGTCGTTAGACAGTGCGGAGGACAAAAATACTGAAAAGAAGAATCCTCACAATAACAGTGACGGTTCTGGCAACGACTCAGACGATGGCAGTTCCTCAAGCGAAGACTACATACCTCTTCGTATCACGAAGCCAGCGGCTGCCGGACGGATCGAGGACATGACGCCACTTTCTGACGGCGATTGTCTGCTCTGTATCCCTTGGGTAATCGGGCTCGACTTGAAAAGCAAGCAATGGGGTACGACTGGCATCTGAGACTGCATTATGCATGCAATGAGCTGGCTAACACCTTACTAAGGCCGATTTTTGATCGACAATCTTGAGGACATTGCATGGAACGATAATGCTTTCAGCAACTTAGTTCTTCCTGGTGGCGAGAAGGAGCTAGCTTGGGACTTTGTCGAGAGCAAAGCATCGTCTCGAGGTGAGATTGACGACTTTGTTCCTGACAAGGGCCGTGGCATCATCATCCTCATGTTCGGTCCGCCCGGAGTTGGCAAGACATACACCGCGGAAGCCGGTATGTTGCAGCCTTATCGATTAGCAAGCCGTGACAGTTCTGCTGACGATGAACGAAGTTTCCGAAAGGGCCCGTGTCCCTCTATACTCGATCAGTGCGGGAGCCCTTGGTGTAAACCCCAAGGACGTCGAGGCAGCGCTTAGCTACATCCTTGAGCTCTGCAGCATGTGGAACGCAATGCTCCTCCTTGACGAAGCAGATATCTTTCTGAGCGCTAGAAGCGATGTCGGCTTTGCTAGGAATGAGCTCGTATCAAGTATGCCTGCTGCCCCGCCTGCCTAACGCTTTATTAACCACTTTTAGTCTTCCTCACCAAACTGGAGTATTACCAAGGCATTCTATTCCTCACGACCAATCGATTCTCATCCATCGACCACGCCTTCCAGTCACGCGTTGACCTGTTCTTACCGTATTCCGCCCTTACAAGCACAGCCCGCAGGCAGGTATGGGAGAATTTTATTGACCATCTTGGCCAGGCTAGGTTCCAAGTCTCAAGTACGGACCTTGATGAGCTATCAGAGCTCGATTTAAATGGCCGTGAGATTAAGAACTTGATTAAGACGGCGCAGCTGCTTAGCTTCAAGTCCAAGGGCATAGTTACCGCTGACAGGCTGCGTATGCTTGCCGAGAAGCGGGTGCAAGCGCTGGAAATGCTGAAGGACTAGGCGAGCAGAAGGGCCGAGTCGTATAGACATCGAACGCTGTATAGTTCTATTGAGTAAACGCAAAACCATCGATTCGAGAATAGCATGATTTGAGAAGATTTTGTGACTCCAAGTGCCGGGAGAGGAGCGCGATAATTTTTATTCGCGGGCATAGACTGCAATTGAGGATAGCACAAAAATAAGTTAGCAAGTGCCAGTGAACTGTTAAGCAGTACTGCTCTTTGAGTGCATCGGATTCGTCTCATCAAACACAAGTAAGTCTGTCGGGACAGACTAGCTGTTTGGTTCGTCGCTTCACTTGGCCTCAAATGTCATCATTGATGATAATTATGATAATAATGATGACGATGTTAGCTGTGAAGAAAAGAGCCTCATGTACTGCCTTTCTTTATATCGCTAACGGCGTAATACTGGGCGCCGACAAACAACCCTAGCGTAACTTTGAGAGCCAGCTCTATTCCAAACATGTAGCTCCTTTGAGCTACCAACATCATTTACATAAAAAGCGGTCATTGAACAGCAGTAACCAGACTGACTCCTCCTTGATGCAAAACCGGTCGCTCCTGGTTTTGCATCTCATATTCATCTGCGAATTTGTCTCCTCCGGAGGGCTCCCCAGCTGTTGGCCTGCTCGATTTCACCCAGTAATAGTACAGAAACTGCAGCACGGGCGGCAACCACGTTGCGAGGGCAAGATACTGGCCGAAGCCCCACGTCTTGATAGCGGCGGCGAAGGCGTCGCCGTGGACGTCCTCCATAATCTCCCTCATGATCCAGTAGTAGCGGGAGTAGATGCAAAGCGATAGCACCCCCGCGATGCTGGGAAACGCCTCGGCAATCACCCAGCAGGCGTGGAACACGCCTTTTTCTGCCCGATACCTCTGCAGCAGCGGATGGTGCAGCCCAGTCCCAACGCATGCCAAAGTCCAGCAGACAAAGCCGCCGAGGAGATGATAGAAGTCTTCCGACCTGTGGAAGCGCTGTTAGGGCGTCATGAGCGCATATCTCCGGGAGCAGAGGCGCTCAATGGCTTCCCCCGGCTTGTAGAAGATGGAGAAGTGAGTGGCAAAGAGCACGATGTTGAGTACAGCGAGCATTATGATGCCAATCGTGACATAGCCTCGCGGATGGTGGTGCCGGTCCGTTATGGTCGCCCAGTAGGATGCGCAGACCATGGTCGCAGCCGTGGTCGAGAGCATGCTCAGCGCGTCGGCCGTGAGAGCATCGAAACGCGAGTGTGTCTTCCAGCGGTAGACGTACGATGATACCATCACCGAGCCGGCAAAGACAAGCGTAGCGTCGAGGAAGTTTGGCAGAGTACAAACCAGCGAGAGGCGGAAGTTGCAGCGCTGCTTGACGAGGTGCCCGCCGGAATGGGCATGCTGCTGGATCAGCCTGACGCGCTTGCTGATCGGCTCAAAGGAGAGGGCCGAGAAGAGGATGGCGAGGCCCATGAGGATGATGGTGGAGACAAACATCTAATAAGCAAGAGACAGCCGATGTCAGTCTAGAACTGCGGTGTCGGCCTTTAAGATGGGGCGCATACTTACGCCATACCCGATAATGTCAGGGTTGCCGATGGAAATGTATTGCGACTGACAGTACTCGTACCAACACTCCCGGGAGATGTGGTCCAAAAAGCTGGTCACGTTGGCGCTGTCGTGAATGGTGGCATCGATCCACCAGTCCACCACAGCCCCGGGGCTCAGTCCGTCTAGCGGCGATGGAAACAGCTGGCGGGCAAATTCCGCCAGCTCTTGCACGCCGACGTTGAAGCTGGCCGAGTTGCGCCAGGCCATCACCGGGCCGTCGACACCGTCGAGGTGCTGCATCATGTCCTTGATGGGAAGCAGCTTGGAGGCGACGCCGCAGGCAACATCGGCACAGACGTCGGTAGAAGCGTTGCAGGTCTTGTTGTACGGCACCAGTTCGGAAAGATACATCACGCGCAGCTCGGACAGAGAGCTGATCGAGTGAGGGTTCCAACTGGGTGGATGCAAGCAGTACTGGATATTGCCGGCATGCTGCTGGAGACAGGCAGGGATGCCGGAGTGGTTCGAGAGGGTGTCCATGTCTCAGGTAGGTTGGTATTGGCTGTTGCCGGTTGAGCCGATGCGAACCTTGCAAAGAGCCACTCTGACGGTCGTAATGCTGAGCCTTCTAGGGAAGCATACTCGGTGCTGTGGAGATCACAGCAAGCAGGCAGAGGAGGGCTGGGCGGAGTCTAGGTATTTAGGCCGGCGCACAGGACGCCGGAGTAAAAACTTCAAGCCTGACGATCGGCCAATTACTTCAAAGAGCGACAAAGTTCAAAATACGCGGTAATCACAGCCGTTCTTCGAAGGATTGCAACGACCCGGCAAAGAGACGAAACCCCCTGCGCGACTTTATTTAGGAACACAGCAACTTGTGCGCTTCTTTGGAACAGGCACTTGCTGGGCGTCAATCGTCTCGTGCTTCCGCACCGACATCGTAGCATAAGGCTGAGGTGGTCAGGGGGTTTAAACGCCCTTGGCGCGTTTCGTTGTTTAGGGGGAGCGAACTGTAGTGCGATAGTTGGACGCTAGGGCTGAGGTGGGCCGCCAGCATGTACCTGAACTGACCTTGGCGGCGGCAGCAGCATTGCACGCGCGCGCGCACGGCCACTGCCATATCGACCTGTATATGGGCATGCGTGGTCCAAGTTGGCGAGGGCCTGGCTACATCTTTTGGTATGGCGGTGACATATGACGCTAGATAATGTAGGGTATGGGAGAATATCGCGGCGCGGCTCAAGACCAGGGGCTCGCTTAGTGGGCGCCCGATTGCTCAAGGTGGGTGTTGAGGGGCGGTAGACTAGGAGCACGGGTAGGTATGGCGCCATTGAGTTAATTGGGCACAAGTTCGTCCAGTTTCGAAGCGCTAGTACCGTGGCGGGCAGCTGAAAAACGCCGTGCGTGAGAGTTCTCCAATAACACCGTTCTTAGTAATTTGTCCACAGCTTGCTGATGTGCGCGGTGAGGGATAGTGCCACAGCTCAAACTACACGTCATCAACGAAAATAAAAGACAGGAACAGATCACAGATGAGCTCATTATCTCGTTGCAGGGTTGACGACCTGTGAGGAAGTTGAGAATAGTAAACTGAAGACGAAGTGAAACACCAGGGGATAAGTTGTCTCCCCGCTCGATACATTTGTCCTAGCGTCAACAGGCACCCCGGCAGCGGTGGTAACCTCCACTGAGGAATGGTAGGTGGTCACCCGACCGGCTGGCTCTGCACATCTAGGTCCATTGGGGTCGAGCCCAGTGCTCCGGTACCGGATTTGCGCATCTCATTTTGAAGGCCCCGTATGCTACGTTTCTCCACCTTAAACTAAAGGCAGCTTTTGTGGCAAAATAGTTCGTTTATTAGGTGGAGCATGTCGTTACGGAACATTTCAGCGACCGTGACTAACCTCTTCAAAGTCTGATACTAAATCGTAGGGTTCAAACTCTTCACTGCCATCGACCGCAAATCAGGGGGTAATTTTGCTGCATTATTTGTGAATGTGTTTTTTTGTACAATTTTGCGAAGCGAGACTTGGTTGCCACCTATGAACAACTTGGTCATGCACGAATGAGGCGATCGCCAATCTAACTGGTAAGTATGTATCACAAGTATATTGAGCAAGTTCGCCAGTGTAAGTCGACCCGTGTCTTGGGAACCTCCTTATCAACGCGATCGATTTTGCCGTGGGCACTTTTATCGCGGCTTCTGCCGGCAGGCTTTGCCGATGGGACCGATGAATGACTGTCACGTCTCCGATAGGCCGCGCGGAGTTACTCCTCTACTGGGATCACAAACGTTAGCTCGGCCAGGGACCCACCAGGGAGGGCACTAAACCAGTAATAGTGGACCCTTGACCAAGCTAACGTTTGTGATCCTGGCAAAGGAGTAGCTTGCGATGGCCCCGCTAAATCGTTGGGCACAAATGCAAAGGATCTCAGGCGAAACAGCCCTCACTCTTCCACTGGCAACACTGGCAGCAATTCTGCCCTATTATCTCTGACCAACCATTCCGGCGGGTCGTCGATATCAATGTTACATGGCCTCGGCTTGCTACACCCGGTTGCCTGAGGGCAGCGTGCGCCTCCTCCGCCTCCTCCCGCCCGATCCAGACGCCCCTTCCCAAATCAAATGTCGAATCTCGAGTTTTGCCCTCCTGGACTCAGAAAGCGCGCACGCATATGAGGCTCTGTCGTACGTATGGGGGTCGACCGTAGAGGGCAGCGGCCCGTCCATCGCCGTGAATGACCACGAGTTCGCCGTCACACCAAACCTCTACGCCGCGCTGCTGCATCTCCGGGATGCATTCGTGGAACGCGTTTTGTGGATTGACGCCCTCTGCATCAACCAGAACGACGATATTGAAAAGGGGTATCAGGTCCAATCAATGGCCAGGATCTACGCAAAGGCGAACCGCGTCATTGTCTGGCTGGGAGAGGCCACAGCTGACAGCGGGTCTGCGCTCAGGCGCCTGCTGGAGGCCGCGGATACCCTCTCTCAAGAACAACAGCTGCACGAAATCACTTTTGACGAAGTGCAGCAGCCGCAGGAGACCGCTTTCGAAGGAAGAGAGCAACGTTCGCCAGTTTTGGCTTTACTGGCACGCCCGTGGTTTCGGCGAATCTGGGTAAGTGCCCCGAACCACGGACCCAGCGTAAGATGCGCGATGTAGTAACAATACCCCAATTCGTCTTCACCAGGTCCTCCAAGAGGCCGCCGCTGCCCGTAATATACAGATCAAGTGTGGCCCTGATGAGATTGACGGATACACATTCTGCCTCGGCCTCGACGCGCTGAACCTGCTGAGTACAGCTAACACCAGGCTGCAGGGGCTGGTCCGCCCGGCAACCTATCTGATCAGAGGCGCCATATTCCGGCCACGGCTTAGCATCGATGATTCTGTTCGCTTCTCGCTTAGGATCCGGCCCCTCGCTGAGCTTGTGGACATGTACCACACCCGCAGGGCAACGGATCCTCGCGACAAGGTCTACGCCCTGTTCGGCATGAGCTCTGACGATCCAACGACCAAGGGGTTTTCGGCCGACTACGAAGCCTCCTGGGATACTGTCATGCGGAAGTTGGTTCATTTCTGCTTCTCCGACCAGACCTCCGTCGAGACGTGGGGGAACAACGAGGCAGCTGCGATCCGAGCTGACGGCTGCATCCTCGGCCAGGTGTCTTCGGTGCGGGGACACGGTACTCTGGGCGACAGTCAGGTTTTCGAAGTTTTCTGGAACGAAAACATCCCCTCTAGCAATCGGTGGCAAGCCCGCTGGACCTTCCAGGCCACAGCAAAGCCTGTACAAGAAGGGGATGCTATCGGCCTTTTGGAAGGATCGAAGCATCCTTGTATTTTAAGGTTTCACGGCGATTACGCTGGCCTCGTTGTCTCGACTGTCCCCCTAATGGGCGAGGCACTCCCACTGCGGTCGGCCTCCGTAGGTACAAAAGCGTTCACCGTCAAGCTTTTTCTCATCTGGGACTGGCAAACATCCCAAAGTCCGGACGATTACCTGCGCTACCTTGGCACGTTGATACATCCCCCAGCTCTGGAAACGGGGCCGCACGAGTATCTACAGCAGGCGACTCGGCTGTTCGATATGGCGGTAGTGCTCAGACACGCAAATCGAGAACTAGATGCCGACAAGAGGATCCTGGCCGCTGGGAAGATTTGCGGCGAAGCGTTCACGACATGGGGGGATGCAATCATGCAAAGGGGAATGGAAGATCTTCTCCTTCGGGACGAAGGAGATGAGAAGCCATCGTACCGGGGGAAAAGCTGGAAGCCCCTATACGGGTTAGCTGGTTCCGGCTGCGACGCCACCATTCGATGGTTTATCGACGCTGGGAAAGTCAGCCCAGACCGAGACGGGGACTTCCTACTGTGGTGGGCCGTGAAATACGGCGCGCGCCCCGTGGTTGAGCTGCTTCTTGACACCGAAATGGTCTCTCTGTGGGAAGAGATATGCTACGCTGCGGCAACACCCAACGAACCGTCGCCGGCAAAGAATCTATCCCTCATGGGCATCCTCAATGGAGCAACTATGTTGACTCGAGCGGTAGAAAGTGACCACCAGGGGGTTATCCAGTGGCTCATGCTTACGGGCGTCGTCGATGTGCAAACGACAATCAGGGACATGGCAGAGAGAGGACTTAAGGAGCAACTGGGCATTTTGCTTGACAGCTTACACCCGAGAGAGCGGGATGAAGCCTTGCGGCGAGCCGCACGAGAAGAGCGCCAGCTTGCCGTTCGCACCATCGTCAAAGCACAAGACCGAGGGATTTTCTGGGTTGGCGACAACCTTTCTACCCTGGAAGCGGTTGCAAGCAAGGGCGACAAAGCAGTCGCCAAGCTTCTCCTCGAAGCAAAAGCGGAAAACCCAGATTTGCTCTCTATGATAGTTTCGTATCGACTCAGGTCAGTTTTGGAGCTTATCCTTGAGGATAGAAATGCGTATGGACTGGACATTACGAAGACACTCATGTACTCGGGTTGCACGGCGTTGCACCATGCCATATATCTAAGGTACGATGATATCGCCGAACTCCTAATCAATTCTGGGAAGGCGAATGTGGAAGCAACGGACGAGTTCGGGCGAACTCCATTGCACCTTGCAGTTCGGCTGAAGGAAACGGCGATCATCGAGCTCTTGATCGAGAAAGGCGGTGCCAGCATTTACGCACTGGACCACGAGAATGATTCCCCGCTCAAAATAGCAATCAGTTCCGGCGATTCGGGGATTGCCAAATTGGTCCAGAAGTATAGCCGTTCCAAAACTCAATTCGGCACCTGGGATTTTCTGGCGGGGCTAGACGAGGACGACGACGAGGACGACGATGGTGGAGCACTAGTAGCTTAATACGCCCTATTTCTCTTGGCTACAAAGCTTATCTGACGGCCCCTCTTCACTGTCTCGGTTGCTACCCCATAACGATGCATCTTGCCATCGTGACACCAACGTGGTGGTGTGGGGGTGGGCATCCCCATTTGTTCATGTAAGAGGGGCTGAGTTGTGTTATGCAGCTTATCGGCAGTTCTGCGACATGGGTGAGCGGGTTTTGTTGGGTCTGCATGCCCCGCTTCATATCACTCACCTCTCCATTAGTAGATGAGCACCTGGATTGGTCATGATGTTCGCAGCTCAGCGCGGTACCTCTCAGCCACAAAAGGTCCAGACACCGGTCGGGACGAGGGTCTTGGCATACTGCATATGCACTACGCGCTCACCGTGGTCATATACCGAGGAGGATTTCACATCGACCTTCCAATAGACACAGCTGGCCGTCATTTGTGGCGCTGAGGAAGAAGCTGAAACTTTCGGCACTTGAATTTGTAAACCGATCAGCGGACCTTTTCCTCCTGGGGAGGGCTTGTTCATGATATAAAGCTGCCTGAGAAGGGTGGCCTGATGGCTGAATCTTTTCGCATCGACCCTCAGCTCCCATCGAGATTACTCCTTACCCCCAAGCCAATCCAGACTCCTTCTGCCACTCTTGATTTTCATCTGTCATTTGCCCCAATTTCCACTGCCCCGGCTTCAACCT
>Ga0247758_1000009_pt1 | contig 126017 bp, 154 predicted proteins | sample UWRJL156409C4_FD_180950 | JGI IMG/M metagenome (GOLD analysis project Ga0247758, IMG submission 180950) | Plant litter microbial communities from Arlington Agricultural Research Station in Wisconsin, United States - UWRJ-L156-409C-4 | ecosystem: Environmental > Terrestrial > Plant litter >... | reverse complement strand
GCCAGTGTAACCTTTTCTGTTATCTTTCCCACGCTCATCTCATTTCGGTATAAGTGCAAATTTTGAGCTGGTGTTTTGAATTGTGTTAGCGATGCCCTCTCGTGCCCGACGCCGGGATAGCGCAGCACCCCCGAATTCAACTCCAACCCCGAGCCATTATGCCGGTCAAATCATGTGGTTGCCGCCGCGAGAAGACATCACCGCCAACGTGAACCTCGACCTTGGCTGCTACAACCACCCAGTAGTGATACTGTCTCCCAAGCCGGTCGACCAGAGGATCGTGATCTTGATAGTGAGTAGACTCATCCAAAACCGCCAGACACCGGCTCACATCAAACAGGCGACCTCCTTCAACGACACAGACCTATCAGTCCGCCACCCCCACAACCAAGAGCAACGGAGCTGGTACCTCCCCATCCACCCCTCAAAGCGCCACCCCGACTTAAATGTGCTCTTGAAACTACAAGGCGGCCTAACCCTTCGGAAGAACTCGTATATCTGCACCCGGCAGCAACACACCATTCCCCTCGCGGCACTTCGCATTTACGAGCGAGAGCGACCGAGCATGCGGTTTGTCCTGAAGAGCGGATCGTATCAGACGTTGATAGAGCGCGCTGGGTTCACGGCGCCGGTGGAGTTGCCGTCGGATAGGATTCTTCTCCCTCCGCCGGTCGCCCGGGATGTTGTCCGAGATGGTATTGATCGTACGCCGTTGTTGGATGACCGTTTACATGCGCAGCAGGTGGCACTAGGTCGCGCAAATGGCCACGGAGTTTCAGGCCAGACACCAACAACCACCGAGAGGCGATACCAACTCTCTGAGACGGCTCGTGCGGCTTCACTTCATGACGAAACCACACCCCTGAGCAGGGAAGCCCGCATGGGTTTGGCCTCCCCCTACGGCGCCAGCTACGGCACCAGCTACGGCGCAATTCCTCACCATTACCCCCCGGCTCCCTCACATGCAGCAAGAAGACCTAGCTACCTACCGCCACCAACCCCCCACACTTCCCGCTCCCGCTCCCGAAGACGCACCAACGGCAGCAGCAGCGGAGTCTGGTCCAACAGCTTCCAAACCTTTCTTGCTCTGGTATTTACTGGCGCCCTCTTTGGTGCTGGTTTTTTCGGGTTATGGAAGGCCTGGGTGCATCGTGCCGAGCTAGTGCAGCCGATATGGCAGGGGGGTTGGTGGGCTGTAGTGAATGCTTTCAGGACTGGAAGGGCGGTGGTGGTTGGGGTTTTGAGGGGGTTGTGGTGGGTTGTTGTGAAGGTGGGGATGGCGGGAAGGGAGGTTGTGAGGTGGTTGGGGGGTAGTGCGTGGTGAGTGAGGTGTTGGGTGAGATGTTGTGGTGGGGTTGATGACTTCAAGTCGTGAGATCCGGGCTTGAAGGATGTTGACTGCGAGGGATGTAGTGTATTGGGCTGCATGTTTTACAGCTGGGAATGGGAGGACATCTCACTCTGTTCAAGTCCCTGAACCGGGCTTGGGAGCGGCAAGGATGATGTGATGGGTCTTCACAACACAGGAACTTCAGAAGAGCGACAACAACTCCTGTAAGATGCCACTTCCGGAACTGAGGATGGGATCCTCAGTCCCGAGTTTGTTTCTTCGGCGAGCAAAGTCCCGAGGTTCGGCGCCTAAAACATGGCCGAGCTCACTTTGTTCATGTCGACTTTGTCCTCTTGTTGTTGCACCGGACGAGGATGGGTTAAGCCCTCGATGAAATTGACATTGATGACCTGTCGGGCGTGGGTGACAAGCACCCCGTCGCTAGAGGTACAGAACCAAACGGTCGGCGGACTGGCCGAGCACGGCGCGGGTGAGCTCGGCTTCCAGGCTGTCATAGGACGTGTACGCAGTGGCGAATTCATTGTATTGCTCCTTTTCGCCGAATGTACGTAGCAATCATATTGTGCCTCAAGTGTATGTGTTCCTGTTGGCAGGTCGGGTTGGTGATTGCCGAAGAGCCGTGCGCTTATGATCGAGATCGGGGAGAAGGTGCCTGATGTGTTGCGACAGACCGGCATCCATGATAGTTGAACGGTGGGATGTTAACAGCGCGCCCGCAGCATCTTGCCCAACTGACCTCAACCAAGTACTCGCGGAGGTATCGTAGTGATGGCAGCACCTGCAACACCATGACCTGCAGGAAATTTTGCTTTCTTCGAATGACGACTTCTCTATTGGCGCGTGTGGTTCCTCTCTGGTCGCTGTGATCGGCAGTTCTGGTTGCATGCATGAGCTTCCTGTGTGTTGCAATTAACAAATGATGACTAGTGGGTGTAAAGATGCTTGATTGAGGGAAGCCCGGCGGTTCCTTTCCTGCCTCACAACGCGCAGGGGCTAACTGGGGGGTTAAATTTCATTGGCTTTATACTCCGACGCAGTCCGAGAAGCTGAGCATTCATTCCCCTACACCAGAATAGGTAGTTCTCACGCTGTGTCTGCTTCCTGGGATGCTTTTACATTCCAGAGAGGTACCTCCACAGCGTGCAGGCAGGGGCCATCCCAAAAGTTACACCTTGGTCAGGACACGAGACTCCTCTCGTCTCAAATAATAATTAAATCGTCTCGGAGCCCAGGGTCATTCAGAACCTAAAATTCGTTAGATATCTCTCAAAGTTCACCAGCGAGGGACATACGCTTCTCTTTTGGGCCCAGTCGTTGATCTTGTCCCAGTTCCGGCATGTCCGCTGCACCTCGAAGTGTGGATCGTAGGCCACCTTGCCCTCCCATGTTGCCCGACTATATGCCATTGGTGTAATATCCGCCTGACACTGAAGGGCCTGACGAAGATCATTGATGCAATGCGCTAATGAGGCCGGAAATCAGAAAGTGTTCGCGTATAGGGCGACAACGGTCAGGCATGCTCACCGATATGATGTCCAAACGCCTCCGGAGGCTGCTTAAACTTGTACCGATCTGGCTGCAAAGCCATCCTCAAGTAATTTAGGCAGTGAAGTTGATGATATACATCCAGACTGACAATGTACCCGCCGCCAACATGAAGTTCAGCTGTCGGCTCTGGCAGTCGTCTGGCCTCCTCCTCTGTAAGACGGACATACGTCCCTTAATTCTGTCAGTAGACAGACAAAGAGGATTCAGGGAATATCCACACCAAACTCTAGCTCATCCCAAGCCGCGTCTATCGCATCGTTTCCGGCGCCACCGTAGACGATCCTCCGTCCGTCTGTGGTATTTTCTCCGTACCCCTTGTCGAAGGTCACTCTTCGGTACTCGACCAGACTCGATGCCGGAGCTATCGGTTATGGACATCAGCGGAGGTCCATGATCAGATGTCACGGGTTCGTGAAGACTTACAGTATAGATTGTTCTCACCTCCCCTTCCCAGGGGGTCGACAGAGAGTCTACCGAGGCAGAAAATGACAGCGGCGAGGATTATCCCAACCAAAGCTCTTATGGCTCGAGAAGCGACGCTTCGTTTTTGGCGCTCCATCATTCTTACTTCCCTGACAAGTTCGTCTCGAGCTGTCGAGCCCAGGAAATTCGTAGCTTCCAAGTCGTCTTTCTGAATAGACATTCTGATGCGTACCAGGGAGGAAACCTTCAAGTTGGCAGAGAGGGATGGTATTGCATCGATCAAACGCCCAACTACGCGGAGAAAACGAGAGAATGAAAGAGAAAACTTGACGGTACCGGACTGAAAGGTGGCGGGTATTCACTGGCCCGAGCCTTTCCGCGTGCGCCATGACACAATACATCTCGCCGGGTCTGTGTGATGAAGATCGGGACAATCATGTCAACGTGGACGACCTAGACCAACGTTCAACTCCACGGGTCACCGTAGCACGGCGAACTTTCGGGATCGTCCAGTGCTACAGCAAACTGATCGACCAACGCAGCTGGATCTTGTACTTTCAAGTTCAAACCGTCTCAGATCTTTCTAGCAAGATATAAACGCCTTTCCCTCACTTGAACAGAGAGGACAAGGACACATTCCATCAGCAGCTTCTAGCTTCTAGTCCTTACAACTCACTTTTCATTCTTAAAATTCCATTGGCAGCACTACTGTTAGCACCAACCGTCACCGTCAAGATGAAGACATCCGCCATCGCCACCCTGCTGTTCGCAGCCTCAACGGCTGTTGCCGCCCCTACCACGGGAGGCCCAGGTATGTGCCAACCTTGAACCTACATCCAACCCCTATCATACTTCCAACAAGAGCAACAGCTAACAACCACTCTCCACAGGCAAATTCACTCCTGACATGGTAGCCAAGGGCCCCAGTGGCCCCGGCGGTGAAATGGTGACCAAAGGCCCTAGTGGACCCGGCGGCCCCGGCGGCGAAATGATGGTCAAGGGCCCCGGCTTCAACGAAGCCCAGCAATTCTCCTCACACAACAAGGGGTACGAGGGGGAAAAGCGCAGCCATTTCTACTTTGGCGAGGAGGGAGAGAAGAAGCCTGGTAAGGGTGTCGAGGAGCGGAGTCACTTCTACTTTGGCGAGGAGGGTGAGAAGAAGCCCGGCATGAGTGTTGAGGGTCGCAGCCACTTCTACTTCGACGAGGAGGGAGAGAAGAAGCCGGGCAAGGGTGTCGAAGAGCGCAGCCACTTTTACTTCGGTGAAGAGGGCGAGAAGAAGCCCGGCATGGGTGTTGAGGGGGAAATGAAGCGCAGCCATTTCTACTTTGGTGAGGAGGGCGAGAAGAAGCCTGGCTTCAACGAGGACCAGAAGTTCTCCTCGCATAACAAGGGGTATGAGGGAGAGAAGCGCAGCCACTTCTACTTTGGCAGCGCTGGCGAGGACAAGGAGTACAAGGGAGACAGGCACGGAGAGTTCAAGAGAGAGGCCTAGGGGCGATGGCTTTCGCAACGTTTGTGGTACTTTCATCTGTTTTCCCAAGTCGTACGAGGTTGTAGGAATGTTGGCTTATTAGAAGATGTCAGGGAACTGAGGCGCACAAGCTGCTGGAGCTAGAGCACCAATGGTCAAAAGAAGGTTTCATCGACGGCAGTACCGCCGGAGTATTCTCATTTGCACACGTAGGTAGGTAGTAGTGGAGCTGTATCTGCCGAGCAAGTCAAAGAACGCCGAAAATTTGCACTCACTCATGTTCTGGTACGATCAAACCCCTCCTCGGTACTTTGCCTGCACAACGAACAACGCTAGGAGATGTAACGCACACGTATCTTTCGTACTACTTACCGGTATTTTTCTCCCGTCCGCCTCTTCACACACCGTTCGACGACCCCTCTCCGAGCACCATCTTCGTAAGCTTCTCCTTCTCTCCACTCTGCTCACACATGCCGCGGAATACGCCGTCTGTGCCAGCGTCCCACAACTCCCTGGGCGTTCCATACTCGGCAACTTCGCCGTCACTCAGCACGAGAATGCGATCAAAGTCCGCGATGGTGCTGAGACGATGGGCGATGACGATGAGCGTGGATCCTCCGAATTCCTCGCGGATGGATCGCTGGATAAGCGTATCGGTGGCCATATCCACAGCGGAGGTAGCCTCATCGAGCACCATAATCTTGGGGCGCGAGACAATAGCACGAGCAAGGCAAAGAAGTTGACGCTGGCCCTGCGATAGGTTGCTGCCGCCCTCGGAGATGGAAGAGTTAAGGTCACGGAAGACATTAATGTTCCTCGGGCCAGGAGTGGACGCCCGGCTAATTTCTGCGCTGATGTCGGGTACCGGCAGGCCGTCGGGGACGGGCAAGGTAGCGGTCTCGGGCGGAGGTGAGCCGTTCTGCCCAGCGACAGTGTTCGTCTCAGATTCGGATTCTGACACCAGGTGCACGCGCTGGAGGCAGTCGTGGAGCTCCTCGTCAGTGTGATGCTCGAAGGGGTCGAGATTCGAACGAATCGTCCCTGAGAAGAGGACTGGATCTTGCGGGATGATTGCCAACCGAGATCGGAGGTCTTCCAGCTTGATCTTCGTAATATCTAGGCCGTCCACGTGAATGGTTCCTGACCGGGGCTCCAAGAACCTGAAGAGCGCCAAGGTTAGCGACGACTTGCCGGCTCCGGTGCGGCCAATGACGCCAATTCTCTCGGCGGCACGAGTTTCGAATGAAATCCCTTTCAGGACGGGCGGTAGGTCTGACGCGTAGCTCACGACGAGGTCGTTGACTTCCAGCCGACCCTGAGTCGGCCACGCAGCGGGCGGCTTCTCGCCCCCGAGGTTTTCCGTTTCAATCTCTGAGTACTCGATGACTCGCTCAACAGCGTTCATCTCCAGCTCAAGCTGCGCGTATGCCCGAATCACCATCAACACGACGCTGGAGAAGTCCATTGTGAAGCTGAGAATGAAGCCGGCCAATGCCGCGTCTCTGCCGGCCTTGGCGACAACGAGAACCGCAACGCAGACGGTGAATAGGATACTGGCAAAGCCCAAGTTCCAGCCCATCCATCGACCAAAAAGACTCAAGTGCATGGTTGACTTGGTGTAGTTGTCAATCCTCTTGTGCATGAGGTGGACGTAGGGCGTAGCTCTTCCGAATGCGCGGATAGTGGTCAGTCCTGTCAAGGAGGAACCAAAGAGGTCAAAGATGGGCGAGTTTGCCGTGCTGTCGATTCTCTTCATTGGCCGTGCTACGATGATGTAGTTCATGCCGATATAAGCACACCAGGCGAAACAGATCAAGGCCAAAGGAATGACAAACGAGGAGATGAAAATAGATGCCGCTGCAACGCCGACGGACTGTAGCAGCATGTAGATGAAGTGCACCTGATAGGTGGCAATCATCTCGTCGATGGAGTTGAAGTCGGCTGTGAAGCGGTTGAGAATTCGGCCCACTGGAACAGTGTCGCTCCATCGGAGTGGCGCTCGAAGCACGGCGAACAGAAGTTTCTGGAACAAAAGTCGGCTAGCCTTGAGGCTTGCCACGTAGGTGAAATAGTACCGAGCTGTACCGATTACGAGGCCGCCGATGCAGACGCTGGCCCAGACGCTGAGCCAGAATTTGACTCCATGTTCTTGGACAGCAAGGTTCGATACTGGCATCGCTTGGGCAAAGACATGTTGGCTTTGGTACATATTCTCGTACGGCCTCCAGTGGGCGGCATGGGTCGTGTACGTCGTGTTTGCCGTTTCGGCTTCGCCTGTCCAAAGCTTCACAACAAACGGCCCCGCTGTCGCAATCGTTAGCAACCGTCCCAATCAACCAGGAAACACACAAAGGGTGACTTACCAATCTCGGTGGCCTGGTAGACGACATACAGGATCCCCAAGAATGCCCAATAGAAGTACCCACCGCTGTCGTTGACATAGATGCGGTATATCCGCCCCTTGACGGATCCTTTCTCGCGGGCCTCGTCCTCGACAAACTTTCGCTTAGGTTCAACCTTTTTATCTACTACTATGCCATTCGGGGGCCCAGATTCGACACCATTGGGCGCCGTTTCCTCAATCTCCGCCTCAGGCAAAGGCGACTCAGCACTTCTGATCCTCTCCAAGATCTGTGACTGTTCCAGGTCTTCCGTCAGGCCGGCAGTGAGCACCACACCGTTGTCGAGCTCGACAATGAACTTGGCATGCTTGTCGACCAAGCTGAGATGATGCGTGACAAGAATGCGCGTTCTACCCTTGCACAGGTCACCGATAAGGCATTCCTCGAGAATTGTTCTACCGACGTGAGCGTCCACGGCACTGAAGATGTCGTCCATGACCAGGATACCAGCCCTTGAGTACACAGCGCGGGCGATGGTGACACGCCACTTTTGCCCTCCGCTGAGATTCACTCCATTGACGCCAAGTTCTGTTTCATCACCATCTGCGAGGCTTGCCATGTCTTTGTTCAAGGCGCAGGCGGTGAGAGTTTTCTCGTATCTCTCCTTGTTGTAGGGCATACCGAAGAGGATATTGTCTTTCAGTGTTGCATTCTCGATCCATGGTACTTGGCCAACGTAGGCAATGCTGGTTGGCAGAATCCAGTTGCTTGGGTTAGCCTTGTGATCTTGGCGTTCAGTGGCAGCCGGCGGGGTGGGGACGTAGATGGATCCAGAGAGGAGGTCGGCCTCGCCGATTATTGCCGCGAGCAACAGAGTCTTGCCCGAACCCGTTTTGCCCGAGATGACGGAGAGCTCGCCTGCCGGGAAGGTCAAGGAGACATCCCGCAAGACAAACCGATTCTCTTCCTCAACAATCTCATCCGAGTCATCAGACTCCTTTTTGTCCTTTTTCTCCTTCTCGTCAAGCGACCATGCAAGGGAGGCGTTATCAAAGGCGACATCAGGCCCATCCTTACTAACCCTCTCAATCTCGGGCCCTTCCAGGTATTGCTCGATCCGCTTTAGTGACACCCAACTGTTGATGGCAAAGCGGATGAGCGTGGGCATCAAGGATATGGCGAAATCCAGCGAGCCGAGAATGCCGATGCTCACAAAGGCGACTGAAGCTGAAAGCGAACCATGGATCCACGCATAAGAGCCCAGTGATGTGACGGTGAGTATGACTGGTGCAATCATCCAACACAAAGAAAAGGCGATGTCGATTTTGAAGTACTGCCACAGAGTCTCTAGTTCCTGGTCTCTCAGGTCCAGGATACGCTTTTCCCACTGCGCCTCGAGGGCCGAGAATTTGACTTGTCGGATGCCCTGGAGTGCTTCCTTCACTAACTCAAGCTTTCCGTCGCGAACTTTCATTAGTTTCCTAGAGATTTTGAAGTAAGTCTTGGAGACGATGGCGTTGACGGGAACAATCAGGGAGACTGCCAGGACAGCGAGAGCGATCGGAATCCAACCGAGGAGGTACACCAGGAACCAAATGGAGAGTACTAGGCGTAGGATACCCGACGGAATGAGGAACTGATTGAGGCTGAACATCGCCACTCTCCTCGCGTCGACGCCCAGCAGGTTGATCACCGCCTGCCGAGACTGCTGATCGGTCGACTCGTCTTTGCTTTTCGCCTCACTCTTGCCGGTCGGTTTAGTGGTTTGATCTCCATTGGCGGCTTCCGGGTCATTCCCGTTTGCGTCCCCGTTTGCGTCCCCGTTGGCGCCCCCGTTGGCGTCCGGCTTAGCCGGCTCGTCTTTGTCTTCCTCCCCGGGCTTCGGGGTCGTATATTCATCGGGTATAATGGCGGCCTTCACGTTCTTCCGCCGCATCGCTTTCTCGAAAATAAGGGCCCCAAGCTGGCTCCTGATAGGAAGTTGAAGTTCTACAACCATGGTCCAGTACATGAACCCCTCCAGATACTAGGAAACGCGTCAGCAAAGTTCATCAGGGTTGTAAACAGTGAAGAGGCTTCCTCACAGCACCAGCGATCTTCGAGATGCCCAACCAAGTCAGGAGAACCCAGACCGGGGGACCACCGGATTCCCCTCCAGTTTCAATGGTACGCAGCAGGGTCAGCGTTATGTACCAAGGAAGATATGAAATTCCAACGTTGAGGGACGCCAAAAACCACTGCTTGGCCAGCGACGGAATGAACTGAATGAGGAAGGCGAGAAACAGCGACCGTTTGGTCTTTCGGTATGCCACAGACGCGTCGGCAGCGCGGAGATTGCTGCCCAGGGTCGGAATGTCGTCCATCTCGAAATCGCCCTTTTTGTTAGCCAGAGACATCAGCTGGTTGGCCCAGCGGTAGTTCAGCCGGTCCCAGGCGCTGACGGTGAACATGCGGTCGACCGGAGCACCATTGTAAAACAGTTCAGGCCGGCGTGGGATTTGGATGCTGGCGATGGCGAGAGCAAACGCGGTTGCGCACGACCAGACGTGCAAGATTCCGACGGGCGAGCGCGTATCGGGCGATGCGGCCGACGCGAGCTGGTACAGCAACCCGCTGCCAATGGTCACGCTTGCGACTGCGAGATACACGCCTTGGTTGTATGCGCGGACCGAGTCCCGGATCGCGGCAATTGCGATTGCCTGAACGCCAAGGAGGCCCTGGAAGCAGCATTGTCAGCGATTGTGTCCGCCACAATTGGAAGGTTTCTGCCAAAACTCACCCAGGCAGCTGCGGTGAGCCAATTCCCGAGAGAAAACTTTGCCTCCCGGCTTGTCTCAGCAATCACAGCGAGCGCAATCTGGCCGGCCACCCCAAGTCCCGCCCACAAAACAATGATCGAGCGCTGCCATTTTGTCGAAAAGGCCGCCACGCTCTCAGGCGTCGCTTCTCCGTCCTTGTCGCAATATATCCCATCCTTGAGCGTTGCTCCTCGACGGCTCGCGAGCGCGAAAATCGCGGGCACAGTCGCCAACCCGCTAATGGCAAGCCCCGCCGCTGTGATGGCGAGATCCAGCGTATCTAGATCCAATCCGAGTCCCATATTGCCAGATTGTCGCCGAAGCCGGAGAAACTAGGGATGCTTGCGCGCTCAATTCCTCAGGCGCCGAGGGGACGGATGGGCGCTGCTCATTTATCACGACGAAATATGGTGGCAGGTGGTGGCAGGTTTCTTTCCTTCCAATCTCAGGCGGCTCGTTTGTCGAGGCCTGAGGCGATCAAACGATTTTGAGGGCAGAAGATGCAAAAAAGGCAAATGCCTTGCTGACCGCCCGATGCAGTGGTGTGGCCCAGCAACTTTCTGGGGTGAGTCAACCGTCGCACAAGCGCAGTCGTGCACAGTCGCGCGTGAGAAGGTGATTTGCAAGGCTCTTTCGGATTGGCCAGCGAGGGGAAATGGGATGAGAGTTGCGCCCGCAGGATATTGCCGTGGGCGCGTCGCGCACATCTCAGCTGCCTGATAACTCGCGGCTAAATCCCACCTTCCACCTGCGGCCATCGGTTCGACGTCCGCCTCGAACACGGGCAGGTGCAAACCAAGCGAATCTGACCCCAGGCCGTTCGAGAACCTTGCGGGGAGGGTAGTCCGTGCGCGGCGCGTCCCCCAACCCCCACACATGCCTTATCTCCGGGCGCCTTCATCCCAGCAGGGCAACTCCGACATAGGCACCTGGCGATCATAAAATGCCGTTCATCCATCGCACAGTGATCCATCGCTAGGCCGCCAACCTGCGGAAGATCGGGGCCCGAGGGACTGCCCAGGCTGCCACCAAAAGAAAGTCCGCATCCCGCTCACAACAACCCCTTCGTCGGAGGGCACCCTGAAGGCGCCAACGAAAGTGAGAATGGCTCCGGGAACAAAGCGGGCGGGGTTGTGGGGCTCAGAACACGGCACTGGAGGATCCCAGCGCGCACGCAGCACGTGATGGCGGCAAGGATTGCGCAGCGAGATTGAGAATACCACACGGACGGTTGGACTTCTGAACCGCTCGAATGCGAGCCTGAAACCGAGATGGACGCAGAACTTCCTGGGTGGGCATTCACGCTCAAGCCAGAGGACGCGGTGGTGCCGAGATTCGACGCCGACGTGATTGACACAAACCAGCCACGCGCTGCCAAAGCCCACCGCAGGGACCAAGAAAGGGGTCGCGGTGATCAACAACTGTGGCGGCACTTCTGGCTGCCTCGGCCCCACCAGGCAGCCGCCGATGGCGATGGTTCGCGCACTGTTTCATCCGATTCCGAGGATAATGCCCCTCGGCGAGAAAGGCTAATTTGCCGGAGGCCAAAATCCGTATCCTCCATCCTAATCGAGGATGACTATGGTCCGCAAAATTCGTCTCTGGTCTTGCAACACCAGGCAGCCGAAAAGGCAAATCCCACCATCGCTTCCCATTCATGCCATTTTTGTCGCAAGGTTGCCGTGGACTTGCGACGACAACACGCGTACCAAATCCTCCCACCAGACGAACAGCGGCCCAAGGGCTGGCGAGTCCAGCCTTCAAAGTCTGGATTCACTTATGGCGAGGTTCTGAGCGCTGCAGCCGATGGCTGTGCCTTCTTTGCGTTCATCGCTGGAACGCTTCAGGTTCAGGACGCAAATAGGGTACATGCCATCGACGGTTCCTCGGAAGTAACCATCACTGGGACTGTCCAGGCAGCTGCTTCCGTTGGATTCTCGATCCAACGCATGTACGAAGGGAAGACTCAGCATCGACACAACCCGACGCAGAGTCTACACCTCTACACGGTACCAGGTTCGTCAGGGGAGACGTGAAGGGCCCCAGTACCCGAGGTACTTTGACTAACCTTTGGCAGGAACGAAACCTCTCCACCAGACCATTGGCAACTATCTGCCGCCTAATCTCCTCCCAGATTCTCAGCTCAGCTTCACTCGCGCGCGTGGCTGGCTAGAAGACTGTGACAGGAACCATGTGAGCTGCAGAGCACATACCGTGGGCCGCCCATACATGCCGAAGCGGGTTATCGAGATTGATCAGACATCTCCGAGCCTCCGTGCATGGCTCAGTACCGACGCCCCTGCCGCCCCGTACGTTGCCCTGAGCTACTGCTGGGGAGGCGACCAGATGGCAAAGACTGTCAAATCACGGGTTACCGACTACGAGAAAGACATACCCCTTCATACCCTCCCGCAGACCATCCAAGACGCCATCGTCGTCACACGGGGCATCAGCCTGCGATACCTTTGGGTCGACGCCATGTGCATCATCCAGGACGACGGCGATGACATGGCGGAGCAGATCGGCCAGATGTACGCTGTATACCGCAACGCATACGTGACCGTTTCCGCTGCCACAGCCGCCACCAGCCAGGAAGTACGCTCATACACCCCTCACACAGCTCCATCCCCCACAAAACACCTTCCATTCCCAGAGAGTCACCCACTAACACAGCCCCCAGGGCTTCCTCCAACCCCGCACCCAATTCCGCGGCTTCCACCTCTCCGCCCGCCTCGACGACAACGTCTTCGGCCCCGTCCTCGCCGTCCCCGAGCCCAAATCTCTCCCTGCCCCCCGCCGCCCCGCCGCCGCAGTCGACTACCCCCTCTTCACCCGCGGGTGGACCTACCAAGAGCACCAACTCTCCCCGCGCATCCTCATATACGGCTCCTGCGAGATGCTCTCCTGGTGCGCCGAAGCCACGCACCGCGACGGCGGCAACGAACACCCCCACTGGCAGGAGCACAACCAGTATGCGGGACTGCTGTTCTACCAAGGGCAGCTTGGGACTTCCCACTCCACATCTCACCATCCAAAGGCATGGGGCGATGTAATAGAGAACTACTCCCAGCGGAAGCTGACAGTCGAAGACGACAAACTACCTGCCGTCGGCGCCGTTGCAGAGCGGTATGCTGAGACAGCGAAGGTGTCAGGGTATCTTGCGGGGATGTGGCGGGAGGAGCTGTTGCTGCAGTGTCTGTGGCGGGTGTGGAACCCGAAGAAGACAAGGCGGCCGGGGAAGTACCGCGCGCCGTCGTGGTCGTGGGCGGCGCTGGATGGGGATGTGGAGCCTTGGGTTGATGAGGGGGGGGAGGGGAAGGTGAGGAAGGTGGAGTGTGAGTTGATACACGCGGAGACGGAGTTGTGCTTGGTGAAGATGAGGTTTGGGAGTGTCAAGGGGGGAAGCATGCGTGTTCGTGCGCGGATGAGGCGGGTGTTGTGGTTTAATCATGATGAGTACCGTAGGGGGAGGTACCAGGCGCTGAATCTGTGTCATGGGAGGGGTCCGGAGGTGGAGGATGAGGAGCTGGCGCTGTTGATGCAGTGGGGCGGGATGGACCCAAGGCTGACGCTGAATATTGATGTTGTGGGGGAGTGGCCGGTCGATGAGGAGATTGTGCTGTGGAGCATGGAGGTGTATGCGACGGGTGTGGAAGGAGAGGTTGAGAGCGGGGAGGGGATTTTGCTTCAGCAGGTTGATAATGGATCGGCCGCCGGGGCGGATGTTTTCCGACGCGTGGGGAGAATCTCGGTGCAAAGCCAGGATTACATGCGGGAACCGTGCTGGTTTAACGAGAGGGAGGCGGAATGGAAGGACATAACCATTATTTGATCCAAGCGGACACGAGATTTCATCCAAACAAGACCCGCGATGGAGACTATTGCCTGCAGGGCGTTGGCCCAGCCGGTCAAGTTGGGCAGAGGGCTGGGGACGCACGACATGGTGGGCCAGACGGGGTAATCAAGGCACTTAGGAGAATTCACCCTGGGATGTAGGGCTCTGCTATGATGAAATTGCGGCTGCATTGCGAAAGGCCTCCCAGTACCATGGATAGATGCAAGCTGTCGGAGCTCGTTAGGTAAATCCCAAAACTTGGGCTTCGATGCGGGATGTAACGTGACTCAGGAGGGCGAGCGCTGCCCTGGGCGACGGGATCTTCCGTGTTGAGGGCAACCCGCGTCATTTATCCGTGGAGATTCTGATTGCCGGATTCTATTCTTGTAGCTGTTTACACATCACCCTGTTGGCTACCGGGGATTTCAGACTGTGTGCGAGCCCTACATGCGAAGATGCACCAGATGTAACCGATCAAGGCGAACGGAAGACAAGGTAGGAGACGGAGATCTGCCTTTCACCGAACGCCACTTACTTTATATCTCATATCTGGATATGCATAGCTGCATGGCCAATGTCTCGGTGAATCGGCCGCCGACTAAGCCCAATATCAAAAGACCGACCGTCATATGTACGAACAGGAGCCAAAGATGAGAGACTCTCAGGTATAAAGACCTCCCTAACAGCACGTCGCTTACCCCTTATCTCTAGGCCCTCTCAGCCGTCATTACCATCCTATATCATCCCAAAAACACCACATCTACCCGCCACCATGAGATTCACACTCACCGCCCTCCTCGTCACCGCATTGTCCGTCTCAGCAGAGATCTGCCCCGACGCAAACGGCCTCTACTACAAAGGCCGCAGCGGATACTACCAAGTCCAGTGCGGCGTCGAGTACTGGACCAAGACAAATTTGGACTCATCCAGCGCCTCGAGCGCTGTAGCCTGCGCCTCGTACGTCTCACGCGGCCCATCTCCCATGGTTGCTTAGGCAATGCTAACCGGTGCTGGTGATAGGGCCTGTGACTCTTGGACCTCCAAGAATCCGAACAGCCCGTGTGCGGCGGGGAGTTTTCTGAGCACGAGCAACAAGTGCTACTTGAAGCCGGGGGATCTCACGGCTGAGAAGAGGAGCAATTCGAATGTAATTTCGCTTATCTTGACTCGTTGAATGGGTTTCCTGAAGCATGGATTGGTCCGGGGTATCATCGTCTTGTCAGGCGAGGTCAACAGGAGGCTCGTGCCTTACAGAGGGAGGCTGGCAGGGAGAACCATAGTAATCCTAAAAGAGAGAGAAAAATCGGGCAATCCTGATATTGAAGACTGTATTATCGTAGATATTTAATTCACGAAGTTGTGGGTAAGTGAAGTTTTAGGCGTGGTGCAGGGTCCGACCCAGGGGCTGTTCCAAAGGCAGGAGTATTCCAACAGCCCCTCACCTAACTTAGGACACAGGTGGCCCCAAATTGACACATTTTCAACCCCCGTATCGCCGCAAAAGGGAGAAACGTCGATGCACGAGCCACTGAGACCGAGGCTGGGTAAAACGAACTATAATCCCAGCGCGACCGAGTGGTTTGAACAACTCCGAGGTTGAATTAGAATTGGCTGACATCACGGTCGTGTCGGTATATCGTACAGTCTAGCCACCTTTCCTAATACGCACCTTCGTACTTTTCACCACGGCAATGACTTTGGTATCATTCGCCTTGATAACTTCAGCTGAATCTTCCACAACATGGGCTTCTGCCTTATAGCCAACGTCAAATAGAGGATAAGATGAAAATTCGGGTAGCTCCTGAACGTCAATGGTGACCCAGAGTCAGATCAATACTGCCCAAGCAAGACACAATGCTAAGCCTTGGAGAATCGCAAACAGGACAAACATGGCTTTGTCAGACCGAATCTTTCCGCGTGGAGCAACAATTGATGCTTGGGTGTAGAACTGGGGCGGCAGTGTGCTGACCAATTCGTGGGTCTGCAGAGCCGTATTGCCGTAGTTGTTAGCGTTGAAGAACCAAAAGGGGAAAGCGACGAGGCTTTCAAAGTTTTGTAAAATTGAGGCACGAGCTGACAAATCCCTCATCTCGTCCTGGTTGGCCCAGAAATTTCCGATAATGGACGAAGGAGCTGGTATGCCTGCTGCCGTGTAGTTCAGCAGCCAGTTGAAAACTCTCCTATAGGCAAGCAGATCGAGGTCTCTGACCGGCATAGTCGGCTCCAAGTCCGAGACTCCAATGATGGAATAGTTTGAGCGAGATGCCACGACAGTAGCCCGCCGGGTATAGAATGTGACTGTGGTTGTGATATTTGCTGCCGCCGACAGGCCACCGCATGCCGTCGTGTTGGCGCTGTTTTGACAAACGTATAACCCTTCAAAACGGTTAGAAGATCTCGCCAGTGAAACAGGTGCTAATACAGGGCTCCGTGAGATGAGGTACGTGGACTTACCAATGTCGAGATGCGCCTTGGTTTCCTTTAAGTTCCGTATACACACTTGAGCAGAAATTAGGATCCCAGCCGAGCCAAAGAAATCACAGTCGGTGGCTGAAAAGTCAGGAAAAGTCGGATTGTATTCGAACTCGACATGTATTGAAGGTACGTGGTGGGCCATCACCAGGGGATAAGATGGGAAACTCGTGGGTGTCCAGGGAGTGAGCATAATTACGCCGCCGCTCATGAGATATGCTCTACAGTATTCCCCTGTACAGTTTGTCGGGTCGCAGATCGTCGAGTGCATCTGATTTGCCACAAGATTGTAGGAGATAGCGGTGAACGAATATGGCGCGACCGCGCTTTTGTACTGCGGAGACATGGATTGGATCGAGTCCAAAAAGGTCGTGACATATGATCCGTTAAAAGACCCGAGACCGCCTGTTACGTTGTAGGTATCTGCATAATGGTATGCTGTGGTAAAAGAAGTATTGACTACTTGGCTTCAGCATTGCCTCAGGCTGTTCGAGATCTGAATCATGGCAGAAACGTACCAAATAAGACGACACCCGAGAGTGCTACTGCGCCGTTTAGCGCAATTCTATCGGCGACGTAAGCTATCGTTCGCCTTTTATCCGGGGACTGGAATAAGTGACACACCTTAGCGTAGCCCAGAGCTTGGTTGGCCGTTTCGACATGCTCGACAATATGATATTGATAGCCCCCAGGAACCCTGTGGTCTCTGACATTGCCAGGACACTGAGATATCCAAAACCTGCCGGCCTATTCATCTTCCCCCACATCAAGAATGAAAAGGAGGTGCTAAGAATAGCTGAGGTGAGAAGGGAGAGCAACCCCTGAGCCGCACGGAGGACCGCAAGTGTCGTGCTGACATTGAGGGCGGAAAGACGGTTGTTTGTATCGAGTACCTGAGTGGAGAAGGTCGTCTGCACAAAGTAGGTAATAAATACGAAGAGAGCCGTCGACAAAACTACTAGAAGAGTATGCAGCCATGTCCTTGAAAGTAGACCACCTGCCATTATCTTGTGCATGGCTAGGAAAAAGCATTCGGAGTGCACGGCTGGATAGAGTGAGTGACGCTTTGAAGCGTGTGTACTCTCGCCGCTTAGTCTCGTTATGAATCACTCTCCCGGGGACCTGAATTCAGAGGCCTCCCTGACGAGCCACAGTGCAGCGTCCAGCTCATTCACTTGGCCCCTGCCATGTGCTTCGTGGACCAGGCAGATTGCCGTTTGATTGCTGTTTAATGATGTACTCTTGGGTATATTGTCCTCAGCCTCACTTCACCATCTATATTCGACCCTTCATAGAACTCGCTTCAGCAGAATTTGGGGCCACACCAAGACTTGTCCAATGGGGAGAACCAATAAGTGAGAGATCCGACAGGTCGCAGCGGTTGTGATAGAGTATGTTCAGCCGAGGCTTCCTTGGATCGTTTCTGCCGAGACCAACATGTGGTGCACCGAAGCATATATATTCTGCAGCTTAAAGCGATAACTTCTTGACTGTGCACGCCACGACAACCCCTACATCCTTACCTCACACACCAGTCATTTGGACCATGATGCTTCACATTCTCCTGCCAATCGCACTGTTTGCAGGACTCATGTGTTCCCAGTGTCGGTTGGCAAAATATCACTGCTATTTCCTGCTCTCCATACTGAGTCTTGACAGGACCAACTGCCTCAGGAAACAGCTCTCCCACATGTAGCAACAGTTTTCGCCTCAGCGGGCCAGTTCCCGCCGCCTGGGGATGGGTAGTCTTGGCAAAAAGAGATGCTGCTGCTGCTGCCACGATTACATTGGCAACGGAGGTGGCGATAATCAACACGATTCTAAACTCTACGAAGACGAGCACAATTACCAACATTCTGCCCTCGGGCGTGGTAGCGCCATTGACCAATTCAAAGGGCACAAGAATCGAAACTGAGATACACAAGGCCGGGCTCTCCGCCGACAACCATCCTATAGGAATGGCCCTGGCGTACTAGTAACTAGCTGTGTGGAATGCCATGCTAACTGATTTCTTACGCAGCATGTTTCCAACCGATTTCTACAAGTGGCCGGACTACTACGGTTGGGACGGCATTCTGCGGACAACAGGCAAGACACCTAGGTCTACCGAGTGCGTTACTGCAGTCGCTGTTGGCACAACTCCCGGCACCACAGCCCATATAATGTCCAACCATCAACCGACTACGATGGACGCACCGATGGCATCAAGGACCGCGTCTGACCCACGGGGACTGGGCTACAGGCTGAAAATGGATATTTTCAATGGCCAAGGGTACTTTTGGATCTTCAAATCCCTCTTCCCTGACCACGAGGCCATCCAGTCGTGTGGCGGGCATGAAGCGCAGCCAGCCATCAATGCTCCCTGGACTTCGTGGATGGTGGCCACGTCTACACTATTTGAGACTTCTGTGGAGCCTGCACAACCGACACCACTGGCACCTGGTACAGCAGCAGCAAAGGACCGTCAAAGCGGGATTGCCAGCCTTGATCAACTTACTATTCTTGATCAATCTCAACCTACGATTCTCGTTCAAGCCGGCACGGCAGTGTTGGGCGGACAAACCGAGCGTACCGTAGGTATAAGCGAATTACCGCCACCCACGACCTCTGTCACAGACAATATACTAGGAACGCAAGCTGCCAGTACCTATTCTGAGAGGGTACTTCCAACTACGTCGAGGGCAAAATATACACCACAGACTTCCGGCTGCGGAACCGAAAAAGACTTTGTGCCTTCATTCGTCGCTACAGTCATATGCTTCGGGACACTACTTGTCGTATTCGCTCAACCAGACAACATCAGGTTCAGTGCACACAGTTGAGATGGTATTTGCACACCCAAAGTGGGCAGCAAAGAGAGTTAGGACTATCTAGAAAGCCGGTTGGCTAATCATGAAACATGTACTTTTAACTATAAGGGCTATAAGATCTTAATTATAAAGAATTTAAAGCCGGAAGGTGGTTTGAAGGGCGATTAGGGAGTGACTGAGTTGCCACGGTGCCACCAGAGGCCCTTCAGTCTGCCCGTAATACTAGTAGTAAGACTTCCAAATCGCGACGCCGTTCTATTCAAGGTGTCAAGTGCCGGGGAAGCGACATCCCTCAAGAGAGCCCTGCCTCAACTCCTCCTAAAGTAGTAATTGAGCCCTGGATGACCTCAGATTGTGCTGATCATGGAATGAAAGTACCAAAAGACGATCTAAAGATCGAGATAAGTGCAATCCCCATACTCAATCAGCTGCTGAACCATGACCACAACAAGCGCCACCAACACGCCCAGTGCGATGACGTGCCGCACCGCCCTGGCCGCATGGTGGGCCAGAACAAAATTGAGAGTCCTATCCGGTGGCTTCGGCTTCCCCTTGATGCTCCCACCCTTGGCGTCGCGCTCTGCGAGCTTGTCTTCCCCCTTGGGCCTGCTGACGAGCCCGCCGATATAGCCGATGAGGACTGCGAGGCAGATAAGAACTAGCTTGATTGGTATGTGCACGAGGGAGCTCGCCGAGATGAGGACAAGCCAGGCGGTGAAGACGGCGCGCCAAGCGGGCCGGCTCGCTGTACCCCACTGAAAGTGTGAGATGGCGCCGTTGATGGCGAGGCCCGCGGCACCGATGGCGAGGGCGGGCACCACCTCGAGACGGAACATTCCGCCGAAGAAGACAAACCGCCGGTTGATGGACATGCTGTGCATCTCGACGTACGGGAACGAGGGCACCGTAATGCGGCCCTTAAGGGACTCCTTACCACCATAGGGGACAACGCGGATAGTGCTGGGCGGAGGGGTAATGGTCTTGGGACCCGTAATCTCTTCGTCTTGAGCGTCTTTCCGCTCCCCTGCTGGTACATCTGTTTGTGGTTTGTTCTCGTGCGTGGCAAGACAGGGCTCAAACACGAAGATAGGCCGGTCACTGGTAGCTGCTATGAGCAGGTCTGTTTGCGAAGACGGATCAGGCGGGCCTTCGGGTTCCTTTTGGACAGTGACATCGAAGAGTTCCTCGTTGTCAGGGTGGCGGGGTACCAGTTTGCCGACAGGGATGAAAGAGGGAGGAGGGGCTTGAGACTCAGATTGCAATCGGAGAATAGCCTCGTCAAGGATCTCAGAGTGAACGATGTACAGAAAGTTATAACGTGGAGAAGAAATACTAAGAACAAGTCGCACATTAGCATCGCACTGAGCAACTAGAAAGCGAAGCCAGACCTACTGTGCGAAGAAGTTAACAATGCTCATAAGCAGGTACGGTACCACTGTGAAGCCAAACGCGGTGAAACCATAGCGGTTAACCTGGTCGCCCCTCGATCGGTAGAGGGTAATTCCGGCTGAGACGGTCTGGACTACGGCGGCGACGGCCTGGAAGAAGCCGCGCGAGCCTCCCAGCGGTAATGACCTTAGCGATGCGTCGACAGGCCCCACTTTCATGTTCCAAGGAACCACCGCCCACATGTACCCGGCGGGCAAACCGGGAGGATTACCGAATATGATGCTGTCCGTGGGGATCTGGACAGCATCGGGTGTTGCAAAAAGCACTTTGGGATCGGAATAGACAAATAAGAGGTAGCCATCAAATACGACCCTTCCCGTCCTCTTCCTCATCGAGAACGAGTGACACGTGCTTGATCGTCGTGACCGAGGCATGAGGCACCCAATCCAAGGACCGGATGGCCATGATTAAAGCCCCAGCCCTTTGAGCTGACTCGAGCGAGTCCTCCACGGGCCGCAGAAATGGAAAGTTAGATGTCCACTCCCAATTCCACCGAGAAATGGCTTGTAATGCGAACTGGATGCCCGAGATGGGGTAGAGAAGACTCATGATCATGGCCCAGAGGGTGCGCTTGCCCGAGTAGCCCTGCGGAACTCGGATACTAGCCACATGGGCGAGGTAGTTGACGATGAAGTAGACGGCAATGTCTGTCGCTGAGATGGGTAGGCAGATGAGATTGCCTTTGCCATGGTTCGAGACGCCGGATGCAGAAATGGTGATGGTTTCTGGCGATGGAGCTGGGGCGGCGCGGACGGTTGGAAAGGCGAGATGGAGACAAATGGCGATGAAAATCATGGCATCCATGAGCTGACCAGCTCACTCAAAGCTGACGTGAAATGCGACGTTGCCTTCCACTTGAACATTAGAATGCCATGGTTCGAAACTTTTCCCGTGGAAGAAGGTGCGTCGCGGATCTAGAAATTTCAGCTGAAAAACTGGGAGCTGAAAGGGCAGAGCGCCACCAATCTCCGTTGACAGGTCAGGGCGCTTTTTGCTGCGGAAGGTGCTTGGCGTCGTCGCTCCGGGGCTTCGGTCGAAAATGCACACTCCCGCGCAATCGGTCCTGGATATCGCGCCTTCCTCACGATCGGGCCCTGAGCGAAGGTGACGCTGCCGCCGAGCAGGTAGCAGCACCTCGGTATATTGCACAGCACATAGGTAAGCTTATCATATGGCTTTGGAGGCTTTTGAAAGATCAAGCTCATATAGACTGCGCTTAACAAGTGACTGCTCTGCTGCAAGCAGTGTGCTCACACGCGAGCCAAGCTTAGAGAAATTAGCACGTCTTCATCGTGTCAGAAAGGAGGCAGTCAGCCTCGCTGCTTTGATGCCTGGCACTGCCAGAACGCTAGTCAGCCTGAGCCACCACAATTCCGAAGGCTATATTCTGCAAAGAAGTCTATAAAATAAAGAGGTTCCGGCCAGAGGCCAAAACCTCAACAAGCAATAGAATCAACCAGTTGCAACCCCCATTATTCTAGAGATTCTAGAGTGCCGGTGTTTCTGACACATCGGTCAGCGTTGCGACAGTGCTTTGGTAACTGCACACTGTAGTGCAACGTAGACACGTAGGGGCACATCAGCCACCCCACCCAAAGTGACAGCCTGTTCTGTTGCGATGTCAGGGATTGAGATTATATCGATAGTTATTTCCACATGCAACGCCCCGCAGCTATAGTTTCGGAGGTTCTCCTCAGCCTCAACAAACTAACGATAGTGACAGCAGATGGAGTGACTAGGTCTTGAATACGCAAAGATCCGAGAACGGTCTTTTGACGGATTTATATTTTAAGATTTTCGCTCCATGTGTAGATCATGACCTCCTCACCCGAACAAGCACTTTTATGCGCTCTGTCTCTAATCCTCACCTAATAGCGGACCCTGCAATGTCTAACCAATTATTTCGCATCCTCTTTATCTTTCTCGTCTGTCTAACCAATTTCGTAAAATCCAAGTCGACAGCGTCCAGTCCCGCCACAATCGGAGTGTCCGGCGCAGGAACCAACCCCAAGCCAACAGCCCAGTCGACCAAAAACGTTTTTCCGTCATACTATCCCATACACCATATACATTCACCGATTCCAGCTGGTGTTTATACCCATTTATATCTCTGGTTCCCACAGATCATCCCTTATTTTCACAGTTACGGCCAACATGCTCCCCGACAATCACTACTGTCGTAGTTGATGGGTACGCACCAACCCCAATTTCAGTAGCATCTTACAGTTCCGCCACAACAAGCTCTTGGAACAATTTCCACAATGTCCTGACCTTTGTTTACCTCCCGTGTACTGTGGAGGATGTCAATTGTCCCACACTCTAGTTCGGGACGGTCGCCACCACCGTTGACACCCGGACCGTGACGACGGTTTATTGTGGAGGAGAAGCGAGGAACCCCTATAATTAATTTGGAACCTGGAAATATGAGCATTTGCCATGGAGTTGCGACCGGATCGATTCGGCCACCGTTACCTGCGTGACGACTAGCGCTGGCACTGGCTCCGAAGCTCCTATAACAACTACTTTTACTATTCCCGCGGCGCAGTTTACCACGTCCTCCCTCACTATTGTCGACGTGGAACTGGAAGATCCAATGCCCTCACGTCGCACGCAACTCCAGGATAGGATCTTTGCCCTCCCCAAAGCCTGGATCATCACACCGAGGAATGAAACAAGCGCTAGCCTGTGTCCAGGCCCCCGCTCCATCCTTGGCACCTTTGCCGCCGTCAACGCAATCTCGGCGTTACTTGGCTGGATCCTCGGAAACTATTCTGTCACCAAACGACTGACCTGCGGTCTGCTTGACCGGCACAGTATACCCACCTCATCCTGGTACGTGACGTGGATTATCCCCGCCGGCATGCGCGCTGCCGCCAACGCTGCCGTCGCCGCCGTAATCTGCAGACACCCAGACTACGTCGCCACTTTCGACCAGGCCGACCTCACCATTCTCCTCTTCACACGCCCCAGAGCAGGGTGGATTCCTTCTGTAGTTGCTGGGCACCTGACCAACTTCCGGGTCCTGCTCGACTCTGATGGGCTCACATAATTATTTCTTAATTAATTCCTAAGCAGTGCTTAAGTAGCGCCTAAGGTGGCTAGGGGCGGGGCGGGGGACTGGGGCTGGTGAGGGCAACTTTAGGGTAAAGTAACATCAGTATTATTTCCAGGAATGTACTTATGTAAGGCGCTTTATCAGACCGATGATGCAACACCGTTCATCTACCTCCCTCCTATTTCACATCTACCCCCATCCTGACAATCCCTAAACCTCCGAAGCCGCCATATCCACCTGCCTCGGCACCGTCGTCCCGGCCGTGACATATTGCGCCGCGCCCGTATACCTCCACCTCTGAAAGTACGCATTCGGCGTTCCCGACGGACAATCCAACCCGCTCCCCGCGCCATTACACGTGGCATACACCCCCAACAACGTGCCCACAAACGACCCACTCCCTCCACTCAGCAGCTCGGCCGACGCCGTGCCTAACACAATCTTCGTCTTGACATCCGTCGCCAGCATCGCCGCGAGGGTGTACGTGTTGATCGACCCCATCTGGATCTGCAGACGGATGGCCTTGCCCACCCACGCGGCCGGGACGGCGCTAGTCTTGCTCTGGCCGTTGGCGGTGAAGCGGAAGGAGAGCTGGTTGCTGAGCTGGACGAGGGCGAGCTGGATGTTAGCCTCTTGTGTCAGGAAGGCAGTGACGCCCGCTTCTTGGTTGTTTTCCTTCGGGGAGAAGGTCAGGTCGACGCTGAAGGTGAAGAGGCTGTGGGTCTGGCGGCGGCCGATGAAGGAGATTGCGCGGGTGGCGCCGTTGGTGCTGCCCGAGGGGGAGCCGGCGAGGTTGTTGCGGCCGAGGACGACCTGCAGGCCAGCGTCGGTGGCGGTGAAGATCCCGTCGCGCGGGATGCGCCAGTACACGAGGTTGCGGGGGATGGCGGCGCCGGTTTTGAAGTCGTAGACGTCCGGGTCGCTGTTGAAGGGGCCGTCGCCGGGGAGGTCGCGGGTTTGAGGGGGGAGTTGCCAGCCGGTCATCTCGCCGCGGACGGGCGCCATGATGGGCCACTCGTCCTTGTTCCAGGTCACGGGGAAGAGGGCGGTTTCGCGGCCCATGGGGTAGGATTTGTATTGCGGGCCGGAGCGGGTGGCGAGGCACATGCCCCACCATTTTCCGTTGGTGTCCTGGAAGAGGTCGGCGTGGCCGATGGTCTGGAAGTATTCTTGGGTGCCCTTGTTGGTGAGGAGGGGGTTCTTGGCGTAGCCGGTGTAGGGGCCGGTGACCTTCTTGGCCCGCGCCATGGTGACGGCGTGGTTGGTGCCGGTGCCACCTTCGGCGATCAAGAGGTAGTACCAACCGTCCTTCTTGTAGATATGGGGACCCTCTGGCCACACGCCGCCGGTGCCGTTCCAGATGTTGATGGCGGTGCTCATTTGGCCGGTGTTGATGTTCATCTCCTGGATTACTACGCTGTGGGTGGCGACGTAGACTTTGCCATCGTCGTCCCAGAAGAGATCGGGGTCGATCTTGGGGGCGTCGAAGGTCACGGCACTGCTCCATGAGGACTCGTTGTAGGGAGTGGTGGTTCGGAAGAGAACACCAGCTTTCTTGCCTGTGCCGAGATATTCGCAGATGACGTAGAAAGTACCCTTGTTGGCGCGGATGGTGGCGGCGAACATGCCCTCCTGCTGGCCATTGGTGTTCCAGCTGTAGCCGGGGAGCTGGGACTCGCGGGTCCAGACATGGCTGATGAGCTTCCAGTTAATCAGGTCTTTGGATGCGTAGATGGGCAGTCCAGGGAAGGAGATGAACGTCGAGATCACGCAGTAGAAAGTGCCATCGACTTGTATGCACGACGGGTCTGAATGCCAACCGGAGAGCACGGGGTTGGTAAAGGTCGAATTTTGCGATACCACGGGCGCGATCAGCTGCGCCAAGAGGGCGAAGGCCAGGCGGAATGATGAGAGCTTCATCGTAAGGTATCGTCGTTAGACGGGGGACGGCTAGAGAGTCACAACGAGGACCGACCGTTGGACACCGAGGGGAGGTGGTCTTTATGTCGAAACCAGGTACTCGGCCCTGAGGGGGCCGGAGGGAGGCGTGTCCCGGGATCTGATCGGGCAAGCAGGTACAGCTTTCCGGTTTAACCGGAATCGTTTCCACCAAACAAGGGGGGCCGCTTTCCGCCCCGAAGGTGAACCCGGCTGATGGTTGGCGCGCTTCTCGCCACACAGGCAAATTACGCCCGTGTTATTTGCCATCCACGGCTATAGAGGTATTGGCGCGCATTAGTACATTTCCACCAGGGACAATTAGAGCGTTGGAGGCGAGCGTAGTACCTGAGATTACGCGACGCTGGGGGCGACTAACCACAAGCAATGCGGGGCCGTTGAATCCATCTTGGTAACTTCGAGCAACAAACTTGTGAGTGGAAAGTCGGCATTATCTCATCCAAGTCGCTATGCTCATTCTGTCCAGCTCTTCCTCTCCCAGCTCTTGATTTGGCTCATCGAGGGCATGTTCGTGATGCATGCTGCTTGCGCTCTCCCTGACCACCCGTGAGGAAACTTGCGAGGAGGCTCTGTTTCTCTGCCAGTTCTCCCCCGAAATGCTCATTGACTTAAGCGACGTGCTGAGGTCGCTTAGACCGGCGATCGACATCTTGTTCCTCGACCTTCCCACCGACAGAAGCGATGGAATAGACCCGGAGCCCCCCGCAAACCGGCTGAGACGAAGTGCTGCACTTGCTCCAGTTCTTCTGAAGTTGGAAAGATCAAGGGAGCTGAATGAACTGGCGAGTGTTGGCGAGACTTGCTTGGTGTGTAATGCATCTTGGTTCACGCTTGGACCTAGAGAAACAAAAGCGTGCAAGGTATTGTTGGAACTCTGCGGCTCTGTTGACGGGGTGCCGATGTTGAGAAATCTTACACGGAGTGTGTCCTCAATATACCCAACCCATGACCTCTTCATTCGGCTGGCGCCACATCGTGATCCACATCGTGATCCACACCGTGGAGCCTTCGGGCGTCGAAATACATAGTGGTCCAGAAAGATCTTTCCGAGTCGCATCTCTGACTCGCCCAGCATGTATTCGTGCTTTAACAGTCGTCGGATCAGGTCGCTGTCCGAGCTGGCAGGTTCAGCCCAGGAATCGTGCGAGTGGCGGATCATTCCGGAGACTACCATGAGCAACTGTGTCGGGCTGATACCCATCCTTGTCTGTGTCTCGCTCATCCAGAGAGGCCATGGATCGGAATCCTCGGCTGTGCTGTCATTCCATCTTTGCCAAAGTCGGATAAAGATTGTGTTGGTGTCATCCAAATCAATACCATTGTTGGTGTTGTCGTGAACACTGGCAGCTTCTGTATCTTCTCTCCATAACGAGAAGCTTTGAAGATGTTTGTCGCACCAGTACAGGCAAGATCTAATGCAAGGATTGTTGAAACCAACGATAGGTTGGAATTCAAACGGCCCGGGAACTCGAGTGAGGATGTGATCTTCAAGCTGTGTATATTCTTCCACCTTCAATGTGGAGAATGACAGCTCCCATGAGCGCAAACGAAGAACGCTGTGGTAAAGTGGGAGGTCCAAACATCGATCTGTCAGAGGAAGGGCTTTTAGAAAACTTCCTAAGGTTTGATCAGCCGCCCGTGCAAGCTTTTGCGCTTCGGCCAAGTTAGGTTTCGCTTCCTCAAGGTTTCCGTTGCAAATGGAGAGGAAGGCGAGAAGCATATGGAGCAAGAACAACCTGTGCGTAGCTGATAGAGCCGTAGGTCTATGGATTTCTGCACATATGATGTTTCGAATAACCTCAACGTGCTCGGTGTTCCTTGCCGTGTACGCGCATTGGACCACCAGGTACCAAAAGCTGCAACCAACATAATGCTCAGGGTCCGAGTGCTGACGTTTCAACATTGTGATGTAGAGCTTGAACGCTTCCTGGTGGCAGCTCAGGACCGCAAAGTAGTCGGCTGCACGCCTGATGTCGGTCATGTCCTGCTCCGAGAATGTGTCAACTGGGCGATTGAGATCGATTATGCGCGGACTAGGCTCTTCTGCTTTGTCCATCAGTTTATCGGCAGGTTCCGTGGTCGTCTCCTCCAAGTTTTGAGACCCGAGACCCATGTCCTGGGGGCGGACTGGTGACGACGCTCCCCAAGGCACTGGTGTCAAAGGACGAAGGGGGTGAGCAGCCTCGCTGGGCGGCGTCGTTGATGTGTCTGGATCAAAGTCATCGAACGCCTCTGTAGTGTCGACAGCGTCAAGCAGAGACATGATACTGCAGCCATGACTCTTCTGTACAGGCTGAACACCGCCTGCAGCACGTGTCTTTGGTCCTGTTTTGTGAGGCAGTCCTAATTGTTCGGAATCCGGGTGATCAGAAACGCTTAGAATGTGACCGAGTGTTTCGAGGCCTGCGCGACCAGCGGAGATCTCGTCCAGTTGTTTGTCCCATAATGCGATGCGGTATGCGTGCTCGTGCTTCTTCAGCGGCGGCTCGCTGGTAGTAGAGCCACTGCTGGCGGCAGAGTTGCTTGCGGAGGTGGCTAAAGTCCTCGGGCGCTTCAGAGTACGTCGAACTGAAGTCGTAGAAGCCGGTTTCGCTGGCGGCAAGGACGGCAATGGTGCTGTTGGCGGCAATGATGGCAATAGCGCTGTCGAGCCTTGTTTCTTGACAGCCCATTTCTTGTTGAACTGATACACATACTGGCGCACACTGCAAGTCCAAAAATTAGCGGGGAACTTCGGCACCGACGGGACTCACTCACGTTGCATCGAAGCCGTGTCGGAGCCGCATTTGGACCGCCACTTCCCCGACGTTCGATGCGAGAAAGATCTCGATCATTTCGGCCTTGTGCTCTTCCCATTCCTCGGGCGGAATACGTCCAGCCCGATGAGCCGCTGGGGCGCCAACGAAGTGAAAGCTTTCGTTCGTTTTCGTCATTGCCGGGTAAAGAGGGAGTCTGAGTCGCCAACCAATGCACACGACGAACTTGAAGGCCCAAGAGGGGAGCTACGACAGGCCCTGCCTGCCCTACGAGATTACCAGCAAAAGCATCAGCGATCCGTGCGCTTGCAAACTCCCCTTCCGGTTAGCGCAGAGCAGCTGCCAACCGGAAGCCTGTCTTGCCCCCGGCCGCGAGCGGATGGGGCCCGCTAGGCCGAGATTGGCTATTGTAAGTCCCATCCCCCACAGAAATGCAGGGGCATCCCAGACAGGCGGGCCTGAACGATGAGACCGCATCGCGAAGGTTTCGGTCAAAGAAAATTTACCCGTCTATTTTGCTAATTATGGACTAGTGTGCAGGAAGTCTGCCAGGTTACGGTCCCGCTTACCAAGGTTACAGGTGCTCGGCATACTCCCTCATATTTCACATCATGTCTCCCTCCAGTCTTATTGGAGGCTTTCTGCTCAAATGCAAGCCATGTGGAGTCGGATTCAGGTTTATCATACAGAGGCGTATCTTCGATGCACCTTTCGCCTTGGCCCTTGGACCTCCTGGGATTCCAACGCTGTGAATATCGCCGGTCAGGCTCACCCGTCATTGCTTCAACGTTTTCGGCACCGATAAGTCTAACTCAATTTGATTATTGTCAAGCTGAAGTTCCAGCCACATTCTTTTTTTCACCTTGTGTTAGTCTGGACCAGCGATCCTCAACACCTTCAACCAATCAGTAACCCACCAGCGGACAGGTTGAAAAGCCTCCCACCCTAGTGCCCTTCATATCGCCATCTTGACAATATCCAAGATGGGATATTACAGTCCCAACGTATGGTGTGAGACAGTATATCAAGGCCATGCAAATGGCATTTTTCGGCCATCTTTGCATTGGACTTTGGTATCCCTTTATCCGTTGCTGGTGATTTTCAACCCCCACCATTCCACAGGCTTGAATTCGCAGATCATCGAACGACCTTTTATCCGATAAACAGCCATGTCTTCAGCGAAGCAGATCGGCATAGACCTCACACAGATTGGCTCCTGGGCCGCTACGGTCCCGGCAGGACCCAAGGTCAGTGCCGACTAACTGATGACCCGTTGAACGATATGCTTGTTAACCCATGCTTTGTCAGGCCCCTTCCATCGACTTGGTTTCAAGTCTGGGACAGACACTTTCAGTGGCAGGACACCCAGCACGGCATCCCATAACCTCGGCACCCGCTGTCAACGGCTTTGACAAACACACCTCTAAGAACATGAAGCGGTGGCTCCAGGAGAAAAAGTCGCAGGGTCCGTGGACGGGGCAATAGGGTTGGCCGGATTTTAGTGTGCACAACGCAACGCCTAAGGACTCATATTTGATGGCATTCTATGTAGCTTTAATTCCACATTTCAAAGAGACATGTCTATTTGGCCTAATGTGGGAGATGGTTTAGGTGATTTATTGCTCATCTTACGAGACTCCGTGTGAGATGCTTCTTGCATACTGTCTGTCACACGGTGAGCCTGGCGTCCTGGTGGATGCATTTTCCGTTGCCACGCGGCAGCGGACAAGACCTCGGATCGTCAACGGCGCGCCGAGAAACCTAGATTCAATCCGTCTTCAAACTCTACATTCCATCCGCCGCAGGGCAAGCAGAATTTTGTGGCACACAATCCCTTCAAACTTCTCAGTCTAGTTCTCTCGACTCCTCGAGCTCCCCTCCGCAACTCCTTCCAAGTCTGGCATCCTATGTGCGCACGGGCGCACCGCATACCGCATCGATGAGTACACCATGGGCAGACGCTCCTTCCACCGCCTCCATGTTGCTGGACACGATGAGCTATCGATAAATTTGGATGGCTGCCGAGGCCCGGCACTTTGCCACAACTTTGCGAGACATGATGCTTTACATGCAATATCCAACGGAGGGACGGGAACATGAAGCTGACCAAGCGAGCCCAAGACGCGGTTTTCAGAGGCGCCAGGACAGATGGGTCGAGAAACGGGTCCGCGAACAACAACGGAGAATGCAAGCACTTCGACTGCGCGAGCTCGAGTGCACCATGGACCCATTGATCGCCGCCCACGAGTACAACAAACAGTTCAGTCCTATTTTTCGGCTGCCGATGGATATTCTCCTGCAAATCTTCCGTGAATGCCAGGACCGCGACAACTTTGCGCTTTTCTGCCTCGCACAGGTTTCGAGAGGCTTTCGTGTCGGGACCGAGTTGTTGATACCACGCGGGTGGAATTCCGACGGCAAAATGCTCCCTCACCCAATGCAAGCTCATCAAACCCTGTACCGCATGCGTAGGGATGGGTTGTGCAATACTTGCAGCGCCTTCGCCTGGCGAATCCCTGCAGAACAGATCGACTGTTGTGGCCTGAATATGTGTGAATTTGGGACGCACAAATCGTCTTACAACATCCATTACATGGGCTACCAGATCCACCATTACCAGAACTCCTTCTCTGTCCCGAAAAACACCGAGGAAGACCCAGCGCAAAATTGGAAGGAGAACCCGGTGTGTTTAGGCCGCAAAGGAGCAGTGAAGCTGTGCCAGCATATCCAGATTCACTGGGAAGATGTTCAACAGCACGTGTTGTCTTGGGTCAAGGGTAGTAAACTCAAGTGGAAATCCTGCTGCGCCAGTTTCCATGTTGAATGCACACACCCAAGTCACAACAACCACTGCACCGGCGACGGAGCCCCGACCCGGCCAAGCGCCCAGCTCGGCATAAAGGGAACAAGCCTCTGCCAGCATAGGGAATACGACATATAGGAAGGCCAACACCGTGAAGAGGGCACGCGCAGCACTTATCGAAGCGGCCCCGAGTTTCGAGCCTAAACCACGGTCTCAGAAGTAGGCCTGTCAGACAAACAGTCCCTTCTACACAGTATATACTGAGTGTATACCGAGCATATACCCTTATCTAGCCTCTTCTTTCGTCATAGTCCCATCTCGGAGAAACCTAACAAGTCATGCCTTGCCCCGCCCAGCACAACCAGTGGAGGAAGGAATCGCCGACGCGGAGGAGGAGGTCGAGGGCTCACGCCCCGCACAGACCAAGGATATCCCCTTTTTTTTTGGTGCGCTGGTCGGAACTCCGTTCCTTCCTGTTGCAACCCAAACATCAATTGAACGCGAGCCGCCCAAATTCACGGAAACGGCGAATTTGAGGTACGCTCCCACTTTTGCCCACTTCCAACAATCGCATTTAAGGCAGCCATTTGGGCTGGAAGCGCTGTTCCACTGCTACGCCATGTTTTGCTGCATGCTCAAAACTCCCGCTCCTCTTTTGCATCAGTTATTCACTGTCGAACTGCAGCGGCAGTTCTTGGCGCTCAGGCGCGCAGGCGCCTTACCGCTCCAGGCTAGGCTGGAGCGCAGGAGCCTTTCGTCATGTGCTCTCCTCACACACAAGGAGCTTTCTTTTGTATTTAGTCTGGGAGCTTCGCTCCCCCCCTTTCTACCTAATCAAGTCACTTTGCAACTGCACTTCCACTGCTCCCGTGAGCTCCGTACCCTCAGTGAAACGTTCCACATTCACCCAACTCGCTCCGTGGCGTGATGTTTGTGCTGACAAGTGGACGCTTCCAGATCTTCCCCCTGCTCGCCAACAAACTTCGTCTACCGCAAGCTTGACTTTGATCCCACCGCCGCCGTGCACCGCCAGGGCCGGTTCGTCGACAAGGTGCACAGCTACGGCTAGCTTGCGAGCCCAACGGTAGTGCCCTTCCTCCGCAGCGCCACGGATCGCTATCGGCAGTTCTTCGCCCTCGTCGCGCAGGGATCCGGCACCGTGCCCACCGTGGACGTCGATCTCGTCTGGCACACGCACCAGCTGGCGCCGCGACGCTATGCCATTTTCTGCAACAAGTTCGCCGGCCGCTTTGTCAACCACGACGACAGCGACACGCCCGGCCGCAGCGAGCAGCGCGAGGAGCTGTTTGCGCGCACCAAGGCGACCTACCGCGCCGTGTTTGCCTCCGAGCACCGCATCTGCCTCAGCTGGTACTGCACGGCGTCGCACTTGGGCCCCGAGGACCGCGCTGCGTTGCGTGTCTTGGTCCGGGCCGAGCAGCAGCGCAGAGCGGACGGAGGCCTCGAAAGAATGTCGCTTGCCACGTGTGCGTGCATTGTCGATGATGCTGGCGCAAATGGGGGTGGCGCGCAGCCCCATGCCGCTCCCGAGGAGCTGAGCTGCGCAGATGCGCCTCCTCCTTGCGTGGAGCCACCGATCGCCTGGAAGAAGGACAACGCCTCCGCCAATTGCGCGGATGCGCCACCGCCTTGTGTGGAGCCGCCGCTCGCCTGGAAGGCGGAATGCGGCGCTCCTCCTCCGTGCGACACGAACCCCTATGTTAGCATGACCCAGAGTCATGATGAGAGCCGTCTGGCTGGAAAGGGCCCTGGTTGCTTCTTGAAGCTTTGACGTGGATCTGCAGTACCTATCTTGGTTGCCATGTTGCAGCTTGGTCATTCTTTTAGCAATTTAGCAGTTGGCTTTTTCACATGGTCCTTTTCTCCTTTTTTTATAAAAAAAAAACCATACAAATACATTTATCACATTTCTCATCTGCCCAGGCTGCTATCCCCTCACCTTCTTCGTGTAGTCTTCCGCTGCCTTTCAGGTTGATAAACTCACTTAATTTCGAGAAACGCTATTGCAAAAGCGCACAATGAGGCCCATAACGCCTTTGCAAAGCCTGATATTGCTCAAGTCATACTACAAAAGCCCCACCTTCAACCTGAAAGATACTCCACTAGGTTACAGGATACAACCCCTTTGTGGAGTAATCCCAAGCCTAGAGTGCTTGTCATAGCCGGTCGGCCCACATATAAGAGTGTAAAGCTAGAAGTAATATCTCTCGGACGCTGCAAAGAAAACTGTTTATTTAATAACCAAGCTAGCCCAACATACCCCAAGGTAGCACCGAGATTTTCCTCACTCTAATTAGCATTACTAACTCGCAGACACGTAGGAAAACAAAGCCTAAGTATGTCTCCGCTTTGGCACACGCACGAACTGGTTCCAATCTTGCCAGACTCAACCGCACCAACACAACCTCCCCTTCTGCTTCTCCCTCCATCACACCGTAGTAGGGGTAACCGGCTTATCCGTCGGATGCTCTGCGGAATGGGGCTCCCCACCACACTGGTGGCAGCAGCACCCACCCTTAGCAGTCTCCCAGACACCCTCGGCGGCGATACCAACATAGATAATACTACACACACACAGCGTCAGCTTCATCTCTGCAACCCCATCACAAACCAACAACCACAAGGAAGGTGCACGGGGCAAACTCACAACTCAATCACCATACACGTCAAAATCGCCACCCCCAACCCTGCAATCTTCACCCTGTTCGGATTCCCCTTATACTCCTCCTCCTCACACTTCACAAACGGCACCGCATAGCTCCCCAGGAACCCCGCCGCAATCGCAAACCCCACCGCCAGCGCCCCGTCGTACAGCGCGCGCTGCAGGCGGTGCGCGCGCGCGTTCCAGCCGACCACGGCGGCGATTTCGGCGATGGAGTATAGGAATGAGGTGATGGAGGGGGCGAGGGTGGGATCGAGCCAGAAGACGTAGCGGTACTTCCCGGCGACGATGGAGACGAAGATGAGGATGAGGGCGCAGAGGAAGACGTTGGCGCTGCGCGCGAAGAGGTAGAGCCTCCGGCCGGGGGTGTCGGGGGTGTAGGGGTGGGCGTGGGGACAGGTGTGGAACATTTTTTTGGTGGGTTTGTGGCTAGGAAGAAGATGGGTTATTGGTTTTTCGGGTGGTGGTTGATTCAGGGTGAATTTGAAGTCGCGTCTGTTGCGCAGTGATAGATGGGGTTGTCGGAGGATTTGTGTCGAGAATGGGATTGATGTCAGATGGCGCATTGTTATACGCAAAAGCCGTTATCATCGGAGAGGGAGATTTTTCTTTGCTGCATGTCTTGGATTTCAGGGGATTCGCAGCACGTTGTCGGATCTCCTGACCGTCATGATCAATCCGCTCGGGTGCTTTCGGTAGTTGTGCTACCAGACGTGCATCAAGTGCCGACAGGCTTCGGCAACATGACTAGGGTATTTCGAAATTGAATTGTCTGGGCTTCTTCACGTGAGCGGCTCGTGCTGTTCTTAAATGGCGATCTTCATGATGGTTATGTGTTGGTGGTGTGATGGTGGGAGGAGGGTGGCAAGTTCTGGGGACTTTTCTCTGCTGTCTTTCTTGGCGAAGAAAAGCTCACGTTTCACCACACTAAAAAGCTGACACATGGTTCTCAATGGTGGGTATGTCTCTCGGGTCCCGGTTACTTCAGACACAGCCAAGTGTGGTGTGCGCAATTGTCTGCAGGCATAGGTAGGGAGGTAGGTAGGTGTGACAAAGAAGGGTGTTCCAGGGTTAGGGTCTGGAACCCGGCTGGTTGAATATAAGAGAAGACGGAGAAGCTGTCGTCTCCTTTCCTTTGTTCAGCATAATCTGGTCTATTCAGCTCCATTCTATCTCTTTCGTTCCAGTGTGATGGTAGGTAAAATCCAGTTCCCGCCACGATCCGCTCGCAGATGATGTTTGCGACAACCGCGCCTTGGGCACAAAAGACCACATCGATTCCCAACAGTACATGTCGCTCGGTGTGGCTAACATTCTTCATCATTATGATTCATAAAAACCCTCGACTTCATCCGTCCTCCCTTCTACTTGGTAACTTCCTCAACTTGCTCAACCGACTCTGTCTTTCCAAGACCAAGCTTCTCAACCTCAGCGGTTTGATGCGCAAATTCTGTTCAACATCGTCAGTCTGTGTCATCAACAAGGTATTTGGGGCGGCACTTACGATCAACCTTGGTGTACTTGAACTTCCGTGCGGGGACCTTGTTCTCAAAGAGCAAGTCGATCTCGCCGAACGTGCGGTCCTTGGTTTCCGGGAGGCGGAACCAGCACCAGAGGTTGCACAGGAGGTTGGTTCCGGCGTAGAACAGACCAGCCTTGGCTCCCCAGTTCCATCCTTTTGTTGTTGTTAGCAAGCGGTTTCAAAGTTGGGCTGTTAGAAGTACTCACCAAGAGGCGACAGCATCCGCGGCGTGATCGAGTTGGTGACCAGCCCAGTCAAGTTATACACAAACCTGCCAATGGTAATAGTCTTATACCGCAACGGTCCCGACGGCGTCTCCGCCACAATAGGATAGCACACCGGCCCGATGGTAATCATATTGCACAACGTCGAGATAACCAGCAACACACCAATTGCAATCGACGCCTTGTCGCCGTCGACAAACCCGAGGCCGCCGATAGCAACGAGGCAGAGGAACATGAAGGTCATGCCTGTCATGTAGATTGTGGCGCGGCCGACGTGCGGGAAGAGGAACCAGCAGATGATGCCGCCGACGATGTAGCATGCCGAGAGGGAGATGTTAACGTCGAAGGACTTGGTCTCGCTGAAGCCGGCGGCTTGGAGGAAGACGACCGAGTAGCCGAGGATGGCGTTGCCGCAGAGGATTTGGGCGGCCCAGACGACGCAGTTCTGTCCCTTGTTAGTGTCAATGTTAGGGGTGCGGTTGGGGAGGAAATGCTTACAATTTCTGTCCGACGCAGGTTCGTTCCCCGGAAGCAGTCCAGGAAGGTGGCATTCTCAGTCTCTGCCTCCTCCATGGCGGTCGTGTGGCGGATGTAGGCCAAGGTAGCTTCGACCTCACGCTGTGTGTCGGGAGAGTCCTTGACAAGACGCGCGAGATTCATGCGTGCCTCGTCGATCTTGCCACGTCGGACCGAGTTCCATGGGGACTCGGGGGCAAAGTAGGCGACCAAGAAGAGAGGAGCGGGCCACACCCACTGCAGGATGAAAGGCAGCTTCCAGCCCATCTCGCCCTCGATACCGGCGACGGCTCGGACTACACCGGAGGAGAGAAGAATACCAGCGCCCCAGCACATGCAGACGTATGCGGTGACGTAGGGGCGCAGAATGGTGGGGACGACCTCGCTGGCGTAGCTGGTTGAGAGGGTCTAAGGGGTCATCGGAGTCAGTATCACAGCACGTTCCAGTCAGGGGTTCACAACATACCTGGAAGACACCCCACGAGACACCGCACATTGCCTCTCCGAAAGCAAATACGGACAGATTCGGGGCGAAGACAGGGATGAAGATCATGACGGCCATCCAAACCATAAAAAACATCATAGTCCAGCGGCTACCGAAGCGGTCCTGGGCAAAGGCATTGACAACCAGACCAGCCAACTGACCGACGAGGGCGGAGTTGGAAAGGCCTGACTGCCACTCGGGTGTGATGAGGAGTTCGCCACTTGCAGGGTCCAATACGCCGAAGCGTTCCTTGAACTGTGTTTGTCCATAGAAGGAGGTGATCTACCGAGATATGTTAGCCGACACACCATGCCTTTGAAAGGGCGAAGGGACATACCATGACAACATCATACCCCTCCATGATCAAACTCGTCGACAGAACCATAGCCCAAAATACAGCCTTCTTGTACTTCTTGAGCGCCTGCATAAGCGTCAACTGCCTGTCCGCAGCATCACTCGCCTGGGCATGATGAATGAGGTCGATAACATCCGGGTTACTGAGGTCAAAGCCCCCGAGCTCACGCCCTGTGGGCACAACCTTTTCAGCCTCCATGATGACAACAAAAGACGAATAAGATAGACACTGCAGGTATGATGAGCAGATATCCCCGGATTGTCCAGATTCCATTCTAGACGAGATCCCCAGATTATATATCCAACCCTCCCTCGCATCACAAGCCGTTCCCTCCCGGCAACCCCATGCTATCAACGCCCGTCCACAAACTTACCGAGCTGCCTGCCTGGAGAACCCGGGGTCACTGGGAATTACTCCGCAAACAACCCCGTGGTTCGTGGTTCGCGTGGGTCTTGTCGTGGTGCGCATGGGTCCTGGGTGTGGGGGACAGTGGAGCGCTCAGCGCTTGCAGGGGCTTGCAGGGGAGGGCGTCTATGCGCCCCAATGAGGTGTCAAAAGAAGGCTTAAATCCGGGGACAGGTGTGGAGAGTCCCGAGAACCAAGGAAGTGGAACGAGGTGATGGGCGGCTGATGTTACTTCCAGGGTCCCAAGAAACTTTGACGTGCGTGAGACTCGGGATTTGGGTCGCCGCTCGGAAGTGCATCCATTGTGGTGTCTCGGGGCGGATATAACGGGCGAAAAAAGCCCAGCAAATGGTGTAAAATCTGGTGGATATAGTCCACTGTGTTGACTTCGCCAAGTCACAAGTCTCGAGCAGGAATAAACACTCAAGGACTCAAGAGCGAAGCCATGGGACCGCACCTCTTGAAACAACTCGGCCCGTCGTTCGCCTCTACTGCCTTTTCCTCTCGGGCTGGTTGGCCGCCATTCGTGCGGTCATTTCGAGGGCTTTGCTGCTCGAACAAGTCAAAAGTCAGGATCGTCAAAGTTGTGGAGCCCATCTTTGCCGCCCCAATCAACACTCGAGCTTGCGTGCTTTTGGCGACGCTATTCCCGGGTCAACTCAGGGCGAGGAGGCGTTGGATGTTAGCGCTATCATACTCCGCACTACTCCTCACGTCATCCCCATAAGTGTGGGGAGTGAGGGGAATGGGGATGTCATGAAATTGGCCGTTCCCCAAAATGCTATAAATCCTCAGCTCTAATGAGACCGAGCCCGATGAGTCCCAATTCGATGTGACGCTCTACCCTTTTAGATTATCTTCCGACTTCCTCTCCGTCACCAAGCCAGGTATCAGACCATTGTCCAAGCGCAAGGCCAACATGTCTCACCCGCAAACGGCTTTCAGGGGCACCGAGTTCCACGGCAAGTCCATGCTCTCGGTCCGCCGCAACACCATTGCGAAGACAACACTCCGGACCCAGCTCCGGCAGCTCAAGAGTACCGGCCGCTATGACTGCTTCAAGCTCAACTCGCATCCCGTGTACAGCGTACCGTACATCTGGCCATGCCCGCCGCATCTCTTCTGGGACAGTGACTGCGGGAAATGGATCGAAGCGGCGTGTTACTTCCTCCAGGATGAGTACGACGAGGAACTCGACAAGGCAATCCAAGAGATTGTCGAGATGATCCGTAAGGCACAATGTGACGACGGGTATCTGAACCTGCATCACCAGATGGTTGCCCCTGAGAAGCGCTGGACAAACCTCAGGGATATGCACGAGCTGTAAGTTCTGCGCCACGACAAGCATCGTGAAATTCAAAATCAAATTCTCACACACCTCAACAGGTACAACGCTGGCCACCTGATCGAAGCTGCCCTGGCACACCATGAATATTACAAGAACGACCTCTTCCTGGAGCCAATCCTCAAGTACATCCGTCTCATCCGCAAGACCTTCGGGTCCACCGAGAACCAAATCCACGGGTACCCCGGCCACCCCGAGATCGAACTCGCTCTGTTCCGTCTCTACTCTGCCACCGGTCACCAAGACGCCTACGACCTCGCCAGATACTTCCTCGAAGAGCGTGGAAACCCCACCGGCCAGAATGGCAAGCCCTATTTCGTCTGGGAGGCCGAGCAGCGCGGAGAAGACCCCTGGAAGCGCCCTGACCCCTATCCCGAGAACAACGCCTTCTGGTATGCGCAGGCACACAAGCCCATCCTCGAACAAGAGAGCGTCGAGGGCCACTCCGTGCGCTGCATGTACCTCCTCATCGCCGCCGCCGACATGGTGCACCTCGACGGCCAACGCGCCCAAAACAACCTCCCCCTCCCCGCGCTCGACTCGGCCGCGTGGTCCACCGCCGTCGAGCGCCTCTGGACCAACATGGTCGACAAGAAAATGTCCCTCACTGGCGGTATTGGCGCTATCAAGCAATGGGAAGGCTTTGGCATTGACTACTTCCTCCCGCAAGGCACCGACGAAGGCGGGTGCTACAACGAGACCTGTGCGTCCATCGCGGTGATGATGTTCGCCGAGCGTCTCCTCCAGGCAAACCTCTCCAACCCCGACCGCCGCTACGCCGACGTCATGGAACTATCCCTTTACAACAATATCATGACCGCCATGGACCTCGAAGGCAACGCCTTCACCTACGACAACCAGCTCGCCAGCTCGGCTAAGACTCCCTCCGCCCGCTCCGACTGGTTCGAAGTCGCGTGCTGTCCGCCCAACCTCGCGCGTCTATTTGGCAGTTTGGGGGGATACCTCTGGGACTATGGCTCCGACTCTCCCTCATCCGCATTCATCAACGTCCACCTGTACACCACCGCCAAACTCACCTTCACTATCCCTTCCCAACCCGAAACCGCCCATTCCGACACCATCACCCTCACCCAAACCTCCAACTACCCCTGGGAGGGCACCATCTCCTTCTCCCTCTCCGCGCCGCCATTCGTCTCCACCACCCTCCGCCTCCGTCTCCCCGCCTGGTCCAAGAACCAATACACCCTCTCCCCTGCCCTCTCCCCTTCCCCTTCCGCTTCCCCTAACACTCCCTCCATAACCTCAGGAGGCTACCTCTCCCTTCCCCCCTCCTACGTCGCCTCCAACCCGAATTTCACCCTCTCCCTCTCGGGCTTCACCCCCCGCTACCTCACGCCTCATCCATACACCAACCAGAACACCGTAACCCTCGCGCGCGGTCCGATAATCTACTGTGCTGAGGATGTGGATAACGCGTGGGAGGAGAATCATTTCAAGGATGTGGTGGTTTCGGCGGGGGGAGAGGTGAAAGAGGAGAGGAGGGTTTATGAAAGGACGGGGGAGGAGTATGTGGAGTTGGAGGTTGGGTGTTGGAGTAGGGGGGTGAAGGTTGAGGGTGAGGTAGGGGAGCCGGGGAGGGAGGTAGAGGAACTAGTGGAGAGGGGAGTGGGCGGAGAGAGGATGCTGGTGTTGGTGCCGTATTATTTTAGGGCGAATAGGCCGGGTAAGGGGCAGATGAGGGTTGGGTTTCAACGTTGTTGAGGGGTTATCGGGCGGTTATCCTTGAAGGTATTGCGATAGACTGATACAGACCAAAATTGGGAAATATTTGCAAGATCAGATTTTAGAAAGACTCAGGGGAGTGGCTACCTAATATCTGCTACTGCCAAGGTTCGCTCAATGGGAGACTCCGAGGCCTAAGGCAATGGATCGAAAAACTCGTCTGCATCTTCGTCTTCCTCCTGAAGTGAAAGTCGCCCTATGTCGGAAACCGATGTTCCGTCTTCGCATATCACATCGAAGAGAATAGATGTGTCGTAGTCTATAAAATCCTCATCGACGGTATATTGATGAGGATATTTGTCGTTTTCCGGGTCCCAGGTGGATGCGCCAAAACAGTCATCGTCGTGAATTTCCTGCCACAACCATCCAAGCCATCTCTGCAACTGACAAATCCGACCCTCTGCCTCTAACTTTGTTTTGGAATATAAGAACAAGCCCGCTTCCCAGTTCCTCTGCCGTAGCTCATAGACAAGGGCATAGAAGCTGAAGACGTCGGCTTGCGTCGGTCTTGTCTGTGGGCTTGACCACTCTGGGGAGCCCATTCGACACTCGAAATCTTCCGCTGTTGAAGATCCCAGGTTAGGGCGATCGGGGTCTATGCCACGAAATCCCATCGCACGTAGAGCTTCCAGCTCTTCTCGCCCGTAAAAATAGGATATTTCGTCGAGAACAGTGCCTCCGAAGTTGTCAACGATATCAATTGACGCCCCGAGCGAGTAAAGATGTCGCAGCACAGTTATCTGTCCTACACTGGCAGCCAGGAGGATGGGCGACTTCCCGCCTTTGTCTCGGTGGTTGTAGTCCGATCCTGCTGCTACAAGCAATGACATCATTTCTTCCATAGCACAATCACGAACTTGACCCAATTTAGCACGCCAATGTAGCACATTCGACCCATCATGTGCGGTTGCATTTGGTTCTGCACCAGCTGCAAGGAGAATACGCGCCACTTCGACGTCTTCGACAAGGAATAGCGGTGTACAGCCAGTCGAATCTCTTGCCTCGATATTGGCTCCATTTTTCACAAGGAGGGTTGCCAAGTCCAGGCAATCCCTGAGGGCAGCAATATGGAGCGCTGTCCAGCAGTCAGGTGTAGCCGTTGGAACGTCCAATGTGGCGCCACCCTGGATCAGAATCTGAGCCTTTTCAAGGTGGTTAAGCCTGACTGCCCAATGTAAGGCTGTGTGTCCCAGAGAGTCGATGGCGTTGACTTGAGACGGTTCCGCGGAAAGTGCGTTCTCGAGTGTGACATCGTTTCTACCAAGAATGGAGTCTATGATCACTGTTGATATGCTCGCATAGTCTTCGTGAATCCTAGTGATGCGTTCATATATGTCGACCTCATCAGGGTCGCAGGGGTACAAGATGAGTCTCTCTTTGGCCACTCTTGAAGGACAACTGTCTTGAAGTAAGTTATTTTGAGCGGGGCATCAAGACTGTATGATACGAACAATCCCTTAAGGTCAACAAACGAGGGAGAGAATCCAAAGTCGAGAAGAAGTGCTGCGAGTTGATACATACCGATTCGCAAAGCGTACTGTTCCCAACAATCAGTCCGGACATGGGAAGGCAGTAATGCTGAACATTGGCGCCTTGACAAGAACTAGATGGGTCGAGGGTGGGACGACTTACAACGAGATAACCTTCACCGTCCTCCCCAATGTCAGTTGGCATGATCTCTCGGTTCGCTATCCGCTTTCTGAGAAATTCCGTAAGGCATTTGTTCATCGCATGGATAACCCAAGACGGCTCGTTAACTCTCGGGACCGCAAGATGCAGTGAAGCACCCGCGTTCGTCAGCGAACCCCAGCTACCAGACAGAAACACGGCGCGGCCCAGAAGCCATCCTGGAAATGCGTATGCCAGCCGAATTGTTCTGCTGGATTCCCGCCGACGACATGTCGGGTCGTCACAGGCTTCCTTTCTGGACCAGATGCTGCCATTGTAGTCTGCCCTCAGGGAGCCGGCCAGCGTCCTCATCCATGGTGGGGTGCGGATGGATGTGATTCTGTGACATTGGCATTTGCAATACCTTGAGCATTGCTGCTGTGAGAGCGGTTGGGTACTGCAAGTTGACAAATTTGCCACCGAGCTCCCGGGGTCGGCGGTCTTGGGTGAAGCTTTAGCTGCATATCTTGGTGAAGCAACAAGCGTGGATTCGAGTGCGCTGAACCTTGTTAGGAGTGACTGGAGCAGCAAGGTTTGGCTCTGTGACAAGGCTAGAATTTCTGTGCCAATCATGCGTTGCTGAAACCTACTGAACGTCAGTTGCCGACCAAGTGAAGACAGATTCTCTGACCTACTGCTCTGAGACCCCAAGCAGGCTAAGACAGAGGGACAGATCCTGGCGACAGCGTCTCGATCGGTCTCGTAGCTTAGTAGCTTTGCTGCGTTCCAGCTGCCAGTTGATGACAGACACCTTCGGTTGCCCTTTCCTATTCGTTGACAGTTTACCGCGTGAAAGCCGCGCCCCGATATCCCTCATCGAGCCCACGATCTGACCGAGCTCGAAATTGATGGTCTCAAGCTGCCCTAGTACCTCCTCGGGAAGATATAGCTGTGGGTCCGACATGGTGCCGATGACGGTGCAAAGTTGATTTGTGCACGCCTGGAGAGCAGACAGTTCACTTAGCATGTCGCTGAACTCGGCGGGGGCATTGGCGAGGCTCTGCAGCCCGTTGATTCCCACCCCCAGGGCCTGGGAAATCGCGATTACCGATGCGATCGCGGAGAGCGGATCCATTGTGAGGGTTTCAGCGCAGTGACTGAGGGCGCGCGGCAAGAAATTCGATAGATCGTTGGAAATTTTGGAAATGGGCAGAGCTGGCGAGAGCCTTCCGTCGGAGGGAGAAATCGCGAAAGCGGGGAAGCCTGTTAGTGTGCCTAGTGAGTTAGCACAGGCACCCTTATGCAGGTTGCGCAAAATCTTTATGCCGGCGGCGTGCATCAGCTTGTCGATTGGTGTGTGTGCTAGCTGTCATGAGCGGTCACAGAGGCGCAGGTGTGTGGGAGCACACCACTGGGCGATCGTGAGCTTCTGCTATTGGCTGGCTGCGAACTTCGTCCCTGTCGGCTCCTCTGTTAGCAGATATTCCGAACGAGACCGCCTTCAGTTTGGAAAGAAGAAGAAAAGTATTCATGGTCTAATGTACAACCCATTTCTGAACTACCAATGATGGATGAGTTGTGTTGTCCAAGGGAATAAAACACCTGCTAATGCTGCACCTCATAACACGACCGTGGTATCCTGATCTAATGCGCTGAACCGTCCAAGCACCGTGCAAACTCTAGGTAAGAAGGATATCATATCCATCCTTGTTGATGCGCACCGGCTCGCCCATGCCATACTTCCGCCTCACCAGCTCAAAAATAATCAGCCCAGCACTCGTACTCGGCACTTGCCGGATGGTATTCCACCAAAACCCACGATACAGCCATCGTCGCATGCTATGCCCCAACCCGGCGGCGTGAGCCTCAGCCACACATTCCGTCCACGTCTTCCGATATGCATCTCGATACGCCCGGAACATGCCCCATCGCCACTTTGATGCCAAATGGTTCCCACTCCTCACCTCGTGCGCCCGCGCGTCCAGCGCCTCCAACCGTTCCCAGTGTTCACTCTGGATATGCGAGAGCGGATGCAGCACCGCCTGCTGCGCCATCGAGGCACTCATACCCGCCATCAGCAAAAACGCCGGCTCGATTGCATAATGCGGGCGAATAATCGTCGGCATGGTGACCCCCTCGAGGTCCTCCTCAAGTGCAACCGTCGTCGGCCTCCTCCTAGACAGCAACACAATGGCGTCCTCGTTAAGAGAGCCGTAGTACCACGTCACAAAGTGGTAGTAGCCCTGCGCCTTGACGTACTCAAAGGTGCTGAAGAAGATGGCGCTGCCCATGCTATCTTTGAGGAAGGACAGGCCCCACCCGGCAAAGATCCCCCGCGGGCCGATCTCGCGGAGCTTGGCTGCGCTAAAGGACCACATGCTCTTCGGCCGTTCCCGGTTTATGGAGGCCGGTGCGGGGTTGCCGCTGCCGGTCATGCCGGCGGCGCTGGCGCCCAGGTCGTATCGGGCCTGCACGGCATCGAGTGGGGCAGCGATGACGCTTTGGATGCTGCCGGCGAGAAATCCGGCGGTGAAGGTCTCCAATGGGGAAGGCGGTGGATAGACGCGCTTGCTGGCACGTGAGCTTTCGGGGTGGAGCCGGCCGAGGATCTGGAGGTAGCTGGTGTAGAGGACCACGCCGACGCCGACGTTGGCAATGAGCGGGGGCAAGACCTGGTCGGGGACGACGCGCCAGCCGTAGTGCCGGACAGCAGAACTAATGAGGCCGGGAGTGGTCCGGCGCAGGGTTGCTTTGGTCCACGACCAGGCACTTCCGGCGGCGTTGCGGGCTCTGGAGTGGCTGCCAAGGTCCTTTAACGCGCTCTGGTCGATGAGGGCTGCTGCTGCGTTGTGGTGCTGCTCCTGGAGGGCACGCGCGTAGGCGAGGTAGTCGACGCGGGTGCGAAAAAAGGCCTTGACGGGGGCGCGGAAGTAGAAGGCGACCATCTGCTGGGTCACGGCGCGCATGCCGGCGGCGGAGGCGCCCGTGGCGGCATTGCTCGCGGGTGCTTTGTCGGGAAATGTCGGCGGCTGCGACCCGTCGGGGATGACGGGCAGGACGCCGCCGACGCCGTCGAGGCTATCGGGGCCATGGATGCTGCGGCGCGTCATGCTGTCGACGCATCTTAGGGGTCGTGGCGGGCTTGCAGTCGAGGGCGGGCGCGTGACAATCGACGTTGTCGCGAATCTGTCACTTGAGGCTTTTGCTGACTGATTTTGCTGCCTGCCGGAATTACCCGCCCACGTGGGTCGACACCGGCTGGTGACAGCTGGCAGGGAATTGCCGACATCCGCTCCTCATCTGGCGGCAGCGCTCCACTTCGGTGTCCTTCTCGAAGCACCGAGGGCACAATGTCTTGGTTCGCTGCATCTCAGATGCCAATGTCAGACTTCTACCAGGTTAGTACAAATGATCAAAAAGAAGCTTGTGCGACGATCAGCGGCGATGTCCTTCGAGAAGCTCCAGCCCAGGGGCGCTTTCAGGGGTATGCCTTGGCGCATGACGGTTCTCCAGATTGCTTGGCTGCCTGCGCGAAGAAGCCCCGATCAAATCCCCTGCAATCCCCCCCACTATTGGTCGATGTGAGATCGAGAAATGAGATCGCTTTATATCTCACTTCAGCAATGTACCAACCACACCTGAATCTCCATTCCCGTGTGCCCTGCCAGGGTCTCCAAGGGCCGAAGGCGGGAGATTAACAGGCGCAAATCCTACGCTCCCGTTACCACCGTCCTACCACGCACAGCCCCTATCGTGGGAACTGTAATATACGCGCTCTCATAGCAACAATGTATAATAAAGCGTTGAATATTCGTGAACCCACGATACCTTCCCACCCATCTCGTCGTGAAAGCTGTAATCATATGCAAAATGGTCAAGCTCAAGCTCACCGCCACGTTGTTGGCCCTCGTCCCCGCAGCCCTCGCATTACCCCTCCACGACCTCTCCCTCCGCTCCCTCGTCCGACGCGCCGCAACCCCACCCCCCGCGCTCCCCCAAAAAGCCACCGCCCTTGACCTCCGCTTCCAGCCCTCGCTCGACTTCGACACCGACGGGTGCTACAACGTCCCCGCCATCTCCGCCACCGGCACCATCGTGCAGGGCCTCCCGCACTCCTGGACAGGCCTCTCCTCCAACTGCCGCGACGCCTCCGACCTCGACAACAACAACGTGTACTCGCGCCAGCGCTGCAACACCAACGGGTGGTGCATCTACCTGTACGACTACTACTTCGAGAAGGACGTCGCCATCCCGAACTTTCTCGACCCCGGCCACACCCACGACTGGGAGCACATTGCCGTGTGGACACTAAACTCCACGCCCCAATTCGTCGCCGCCTCGCAGCACGGGAACTACGAGATCCGCGCGGCAAAGGACGTAAGATGGGACGGCGAGCACCCTAAGATGGTGTACCACAAGGACGGCGTGCAGACGCACTGCTTCCGGTTTGCGGATGCGAGCGATGATAAAATCGAAAATCACAAGGGCGTGTGGTTCCGGGGCGCGCTGGTGTCGTATAATGGGTTTCCGGCGGGCGTGAGGGAGAAGTTGTTCGCGTATGACTTTGCGGATGCGACGATTGCGATCAAGGATGAGACGTTTGTGGGGAATGTGGGTAAGGCGAAGCCGGCCGCGGTGGTGTTTGATGCGGGGGTGGATTTTGGGTCGCCTGGGACGCCGTAGGTGGGGGAATGGCGGCAATGGGAATGATAATGACGTTGGATGGAATTGGATTGTACTAGCTTGGTATATACTAAGATTTCGGAATTGTACATTTGAGATGAAATCCCATTCGACAACGCCAAGATTTGATCGCGATGTTATTTCCCCAATTGCGGCGCCCGGCCTCCATATTGCCCGCACGCAGGAACACAACAGCCAACTCCGCGGGCCGTACGAAAACAGGCTGTTTACCTGGTTCCTGGTAACGGGGTTGCGTTCACAGCGATCCAAGCCGGTAATCCACGGCTTTCATCACAGATGCACAACCGGCTATGATCTCCCAGAGGCTAATGTACAAGGTCGCCCCTCAATCCCCTCACGACACGAGTGACCAAGGGATTCGCTAGTGGGGCATACGCGCCCGAATCATAGCCCCTCCGACCCAAAGCCCTGGATTCGCATTTCCTGACTGCCGATGCGATAGCCGATGCTCGCGAAGATCGTGACGTTACCCAGATTTAACAGACGGGGAAAATGTATATAGATGGGTGATACTATCATTGTTGGTGTTCCCGGACAGTCATCAGTCCCAACGACTCGGATCACCCGCACCGATCAAACATGAAGCTTTTCACCGTTATTGCCTGCGTCGCCGCAACAATGGCTTCGGCTTCGGCTTCGGCTTCGGCTTCCGACTTCGATTTTGACTTTGAGGACGTCAAGCTCCCCACTCCCACGCTCACCAAGGACTTCCACCTCGAATGCGACCTCAACCCGAAGCTCGGTCTTGGTGAGGGCCCAGGAGGCACTTTGTGGAACTGGATCAGCTTCACGGGCGGAAGATGGAATGCGACATGGGGCAACGGAACAATTGAGGTAATGCGCCCCTTTTCCTCTTCCTCTCAAGATGAGAACATTTTCCTGACACAACCCAGCTCGGCGGCCACGACTACCAATACGTCCTTCCCGAACTGTCCGCAAAGCTCGACACGAGATACCTCCTCAAGACAAACGACGAAAAGCCGGCGTATATCCAGATCAAGACCGACGGGTGGAGAACTGGGCCCCTGGACGTGCTGCAGGCACTCAACGACCCCGTCAGAGCTGACAATGTCGACCCGAGCTTGTACAAGTTCCGGCTTTATATCAACATGCTCACTGGAGATGCTCGGTATAGCCATCTTAATACCACCATGTGGGTCGCGAGCGGCATGCGCAAGGGGGCCAAGGTCATTTACGATGCGTACCGGCTCGGATAGGTGCAGAGAGGGGTAGATCATAGGACAAGATCCAAGAGCGATAATGGAATGATTTTTAATCAACAAATCAAAGGTGTGGTTCCTGTACAGACATTCTTATCTGAGGTCAATGCGGTTGCAGTGCACTGTGCATCCGAACTCCGTGTTGAACTCCAGCCCCTGAGCGACTAACACCGTGCCTAGTTTTCTTATTTACATAATGCACTGTACCAAAGGTACGTGATCCTTGCCGAATCTGATGATTACGCAGGGTCTTTTTGCAAATGTAGTCGCTATTCGCTGTGTGGACGAACTAGGAGGCGAATGTGTGACGGATCGCGAGCTGTGCCGCTGGAACCAAATCCGGATGAAACGGCACCACCCCGCAGGATCATGCGGGTGCATTTTAGTGGGCCGAAAGCTTGGCCCACGTGGTATTTCTTCTCAGCGGCCTGCTCTTCCTTCTAGAATCTTGCATCATCGGGATAGTAGCCCTGATCAACACCAACTGCGCTTGAGTTTGCTCCCAGTCGAGACCATCCACGACAACAATAATGGATGACTTCGAGGACAAGCTCACCCAGGCCACGGCCCCCGAAAACAAAGACATCCTCGGCGCAATCGGTCTCGTCGTCAACAGCCAAGGCGACACCCTCTACCACTTCGCCTCAGGCCTCCAATCCCTCGACGCCAACGCCCAGCCCCTGAATCCCGACAGCACCATCGCGCTCGCCTCCGCCGGGAAATTCCTCACCCACATCGCGGCCCTGCAGCTCGTCGAGCGCGGCGCCGTCAACCTCGACGACCCCGTCTACAACCACCTCCCCGAGCTCGCCTCCCTCCCGCTCATCAGCCGCGACGCCGTCGGCGAGCCCTGCAAACTGCACCCCCTGACTATCAACAAAATCACCCTCCGTCACCTCCTCCTGCACACCAGCGGCCTCTCCTCCCCCGACGTCTCCCTCATCCGCGAGTATCTGGCCGACTCCTCCCTCCAAAAACCCTCTTTCCCCCCCGACACCCACTATCTGGTCAAGAACTTCTCCATCCCGCTCGTCTTCGAGCCCGGCGAGGGCTACGCCTACGGCTACAGCATCCACTGGACGCAACTCCTCGTCACTCGCCTTGCCTCGTCCACCAATGGATTCACCGGGTATATCCACGACCATATTTTCTCCCCCCTCGGCATGACCTCCTCGACGTACATGCCCCGCGAAAACCCCGAAATCTGGGAGCGCCGCCTCCGTATGGTCGAGCGCAGCGGGACGACTCTCCTCCCAGCAGACGACGCCACGCAGGGACTCACATGCAGCATCACCGACGTCGGGAAGATCCTCGCAGATCTGATCTCAGCCTCCCCCAAACTCCTCAGCAATCCCGCGCTCATCGACCTCCTTTTCAAAGGGCAGCTCAGCCCCGGAAGCACACCCCTCATGGACCTCCGTTCGGACCAGGAGAACTATAAATTCTGCGCGGGGCCGGTCATGCCTGGCGGAGGGGCCCCCCCGGCGGTCAACTGGACTGCGGCGGGATTGCTGGTGGAGAGTGGGAGTCTGGAGGTGTCGGGGATGCCGGCGGGGACGGTGACGTGGCAGGGGATGCCGAATGTGGTGTGGGCGATGAATCGGGAGAGGGGGCTGGCGATGCTGTTTGCGACGCAGTTGATTCCGGTGGGGGATGAGGAGACGAATGGGCTGGCGGCGGGGTTTATGAGGTGTGCTTGGAGGGTGTTTGGGTGAGATTGGGATTGGGGGGCATTGCTGGTATTTAAGGTGTTCCATGATAGACTCAAAGTTTGAATAGATGCAATGTGTCATATCTTTGGAGAATGATAAATCTTGTCTGTTTGCCCATTACGATTTAATTTATGGTTGCAAAGTTGTTATGTTCAACGTAAAACTGAAAGGTAAGTCCACGATGACGCCAGGACAGAAAGAAAACCACAATGCAGATCGCCGGGTAGCTTGCCCACGGCGGCCCCGAACGGCGCCGGGGGGCTGGGTGTAGGCTGATAGTATGGCGACTCGGACTGGACTATCCCGGCGAATACCTTCTGCGCCTTGTGGAAGTTGTATTGGTAGAACACGGCGTGCTCCGACGAGGTGCCATACAGCCACGTAGGGCTCGTGCTCTCTATAAGCAGCCCACGGGCAACGAAGACTGAGTTCTGCGTCATGGTGTTATTAGCACTCGCCAAGTCAGCATCATCGATCATGTGGTCTGCAACCCAAAGCCACATGTTTTCGAAATACCCAGAGGCCCGGGGGGTGATGTGCATCATCAGGCTCGCGGCTATACCACCCCGGCGGCACAACGCCGCTCGTCAGTGCTGGGTAGTCGGCAGGCGTCAGATCTGTCCCCGCGGCACCTCCAATGCGTACGTGACAGTCCCACAGCGCGGCCGATCCGGGGGTAGCGGCGCGGACGTTCCACTGCAAAAGGATAAGACCGGCCGTTGGGCCGCGGTTTGCGAAGATAAGGTCTTGCATCTCAATGTCGCCCACGATCCCGTCGTGGGAACCAACCCGGATTATAACCTGCGGGTCGGCGGCGTTGGCAAAGAACGGACCCGAAGCAACAAGCTGGGACCACGCCTCGCCCACAACGCGGGTCGTTGGCTGTGGCTGGACACGTACTGCTGCATCTCGTATTAGTCTGGTTATTCACTGCATGCTAACACCGCGCCACGTCCGAGTCAGCTTAGTACGACACTCAGGAACTATAAATTACACCACAGATCTACTCGTTTCCAGTTAAGCGATCGGACTTCTCATTGAGTGGCAGCCAGGGCTGCGCCGGTATTGGTGGTGACAGCAAGGCATATCAGAGTCCATGGGCGTTGGATCCAGAATCGGGCAGGCGGACTTTCCTTTGCACATATTAATAATTTGATGTGAGACAGCTGGGCAACCATTGCCAACTTGAACCCAAGGAGGAAGGCCTATATCAAGATGACTTGGCCTCCCCCCAGTTGAGGTAGCTATACGGCAGTTTTCAGCATTCCAACTCAGCTCTATACATCTCTCATACCACGCAATCAGCTCCATACAATGCGTCTATCCACACTTGCCTCGTTCGCCACCCTGGCCACCCTTGTCCTCGGCGCGCCACCCTCGGGCCGCTCCAAGATGCCTCCCCGGCAACGAGACCAAGGCGTGTCCCTCGGCCTCCTCGCCAAGCGAGACTGCGGCGAGGGCTTCCAGCGTGTGTGCTACGGCCCCGACAGCGGCACCTCGCAGAATCTCGACCCGGAGGACATCCAATACGTCGCCAGTTACCTCCGCTTCCAGGCCGACGGCAAAGAGACCAGCCCGATCTGGAACATGCCCTCCGAGTTCCAGTGCTCTGAGTGGAGCATCGAAATACTCGGTACTGGCACGGTCCTGGCGCTCGTCAAGCACATCAATCCCCGCACCAATTCAGGTCTCAGCTTCAACGACCTGGCAAGAACCATCGACGGACGCCCCGACGCGACCGACGAGCAACGTGCAAAGAGCCTGTGGGGCGGCTGCAAGACGAATGGCGGCCAGCTGGGCGTCATTGTCGACCTCAAGGATCCAGCCTACAATACGACCGACTACATCACCAAGAAGATGAAGCCTGCGGATCTTATCGTCAAGCTTGTCAGAGCAAAAAGTCCCAAATAATGTCCGAAGATAGATCGAATAGAGATAGGTTAGAAGGAGAAAAGGGTTTGTCGCAGATGCTTCAGCAATGCCATGTTTAGTATAAAATACGGGTCAAATCACTAGCACAGACCTTTGCCAGAATTTGGAGGTAATCTGGCCACATGCCTGTAATGTAATGTTCCCGAGTGCTTGCATGTCGGGTTTGCGGCGGTGTCGCCCGCTCCCGGCTATTTAAGGGGAATACCCCCTCCATTTCCTTTCCCAAACCTAGCCCCCAACAACCGCCAACCTTCAGGAACAGCCTGCGAAACCGAGCCCCCAGGCACACCAGCATCGTCCGACCAGATCTGAAACACCATGCCCGCACGAATCTCCGCCCCCGGTCTGCGCCTGCTCTGGCGCCTCAAGCAGCCCCTCCAATCGGCCATTACCGTCCTGGCCCCGGATCGCAACCCCGATGGCCCGCAAGAAGCGTACATCGGGCCGTCAGGCGAGCGACACCCGATCGGTGACGAGCCGGTCACGGAGCAGCCCGTCGCCTCGCTGACCGTGACTGAAGAGTTTCTGAGCGATTGGCAGGACGAATGGCACACCATCAACATGGAGGGTTTCGACGATGATGTGCAGCCTGACCCTGAGGACGTGCCGCCCACGTTTGAGCCGCTGGTCGTTACGGCGTCGAACGGTCGCTTTGTGTCGATAAACGATTATCTCGAGGCCGTGCATCCATGGTTGTTGGAGCGGCGGGACCAAATTCTGCGCGCGAGGCATGTTGCGGATGATGATTATGAGCTAGATGACACAGAGTCACTGCTGATTGCTGTGAACGACGCGGAGCTAGTTCGTGCGGAGGACGAGGGGGAATGGCTTGCGGCGCTGAGGTGGATCTTTGAGACAAGCCAGAGCCAACAGACTTAGTTCACTCTCAGCGTTTCAAACCAATCAAATGCCACGTCATAAGCCTTGATTTGCGCCTTCTTTCGTTGTCGTCGTGCATGGTGGTGGGATATGGGAAGGAGCAAGCCAGCCAGCTGAACCCACGTGCAGGTAAACCTCAATTTCCCGTCCCATCCTACCAGGGTTCGAGAGCTCGACTGGTACGCCTGTTCGCTGAGACAAACACTCACGGAAAATCCTCCTGGCGACTCGTCTTGACCTCGGAACTGTCTCTCTAGTTATTGGGGTTGCATACCTCGCGCGGAGGTGCCAAGGAAGATCTATGATTGTCCGACTGAAACAGTATCAACTGGAACAAATGGAAACAGGAATGGTTTACCTCACACTCGGTAACAGCAAACGTTGTGGCGCAGGCTTCGGGCGGGATAGGTGTGAGCTGCTTATATTCTAAGTCGGCCTCTTATCATGTCATTCTTTGGTATACACGGCCGCTGAATCAGCCACCAATTGGCCGCCGTAGATATACTCTTGATATCCTCGGTGAACTAACTGCTGCATCTCTTCCACAGCAACAAGCACAGTCAAGTACTACAAGCCATCATGGGTTCCCAAACTCTGCCCCAAGTGCCCCTCATTTTCGACACGACCCCTTCCTCCGTCCTGGAGGATGCCCGCCGTCTCACTGACGAATGTCGTACTGCGCACGACGCCATCGTCACCTCCGTCACTCCCAAAAATGCAACCTTCGCCAACGTCATTCCCCCCTTTGTTCACGCCGAAAACAACTTGGTTGCCGGCCGGCGACTCCTCCGCATCTACAAATCTGTCTCTACGGCAAGCTCCGGCGAGGGAGTACAAGGTTGACCTGAAAGAGGTCGCCGAATATTTCTTGCTACAGACGACAATGACGGGGATGATGGAGACGATAGGAAATTTGTTTGGGTTGGTTTTTACGGAACTGCAGTTCAAGGAAGGAGCGAGGGCGAAGATGGTGTGGCGGGAGGACGTACAGGTATTCAGCGCGTAGAACAGCGAGGACGAGGGCGGTGGATTTCTTGGGTATCTTTACTTGGATCTCTAGCCCTACGAGTTCATGAAGTCGGGGACGTGGTGTTCGAGTCTAGCGACGGTACTTCTCCCATTCTTTTAATGGTCTTTGGCTATGGCTAAGATGCACCATAGGGGCACCTCAAACCTGATGACTCGCGGGTCCATTCTTCAGTAGCGCTGATCTGCAACTTCTCTCGGCCGACGAACACCAAACCCTGCCTGCTCAGTCATATGGAGGCGACTATGCTGTTCCATGAGCTAGGGCATGGCATCCATGATCTCGTCTCGAAGACCAAGTATGGTCGATTCCATGGCAGCGCTGGCACGGTCATCGATTTCGGCGAAGCACCCAGACAAGTGCTTGAGAAATGGTTTCTGATGCCGTCGGAGCTAAAGAGGTTAAGCCGGCACTATTCGTCCCTGTGAAAGACCATGGTGTAACCCCTGGACGCAGACGATTATCACTTTCAAGATAAATCTACCCTCCCTTGATGTGATGAACCCTGAAGCAACAATTGAATCCCCAAGTACATTGACCTCCCTCACCAGTGCGGAACCCGATCTGGAATTTGGCTGTCCGATATAAAATGAGTTACCGTTGGCGTCACAACTACATCCTCCGTACCTTCTGGAAGCCGACAGAATATCCCACCTGGCCAGGTGCTACCACCACTTTGGGGACCCGGGAACTCATACGAGCAGTTGAGTGGAAAATACCCACTCCACGTGCCGTTGAAGACGATCCTACATACACGATAACGTTAGCAACAAGCCCAACCAGCAACCAGCACCCAAAACATTCACCAACTGCAAGGTAACAACTCACGGTCTCCCCCTATCCTTATCATCACAATACCAAGACTGATTCACCTCCAAATACCCAGTTAACAAATCGAGCCTCAACTTCCACCCCAACACATTATAATACCGCCACCCATCATTCTCCACATCCCAATACTCCGTACGATCATCATACACCCTCACGGGGTCGTACGTCCTCACCCACGGCGTTATCGAATCTGCACGGACACCCACATTACGAATGATGCTATCCCTATCCCTATAGTCATTCGCATTAAGAGGTCTCCCGTGAAAAACAGAGCTGTCCAGGTCGAAATAGAAAGATGTGGACATGGTATCTGCCCGGCTAGAAGAACTAGGGTCGAACCAGGCTGTGGAGGCTAGATAGCCTCGTAAACTGCCAGGGGCAGACCCAAGACGCCAGGTGACAGGGCCGCGGCCGAGTGAAGAAACAGTGCAGCTCCAGATGTTGGGGTCTGGCTCCGGCTCGGTTAACTCCCTGGCGGGAAGATGGGTGATGGTGGTGTTTTCGGAGGCTACCCAAAGCGGAGTCCCGTTGCCATCGCGGTCGCCAAGCGTGCACCACTTTGCCGAATACGTGTAGTCGCATGAGGTTCCTGCCGGCCCCCAAAATGGGATCTGTGGGCATGGGGCGTTGACCCAGCTGCTGTTGGAGGTTCCGCATGCGAGGCCACGAAAGGGGGTTTGGCCGTAGGCGGTGATTTCGTACGGTGTAGCGAACTGGGTGTCGTTGCAGTACCAGGTCTGGTTGATGGCGAGCTGTCCGGTCTTGGCGCTGAATTGGATGTGCGTCTCGACGATGCGCTGCATCGGTGGTTGGTGGGGGTCTTGCTGCTGGCTGCGGTAGCAGGGCCACCATTTAGATGTCTCACCGTCGAGACTGCTGTCGTTGACATCGTTGAAGGTGCACGAGGCGTGGACGCCGGTGGCGGCATTGCGGATTTGGACTTGTAGTGTGCGGTTCGACGGGTAGGGGTAGGGCTGAGACCAGATGCCGCCGTTGTTGTGCATCATGAGCGTGGTGGTCTGCCAGAGGAAGTGCTCGAGGGTCCATGTCCATGCTCGAAGATCCGAGTTGAACAGGCAACTCGGTGTATTCGCGCCTTCTGGTCCCGGGAGCTGTGCAGGTGAGAGATAGAGCGGCTTTGTGAGTCGGCCCTCGATCAACATGGGATCAGCTGTGCAGACGGCGCCGGAGCAATAAAGGGGGATTCTGGCTTCTTGTTCGTTGGGAAAGTTTCCGATGCCCGTTTGAAATTTCGGCTCAGCTGCGAATTTGGTGCTGTAACGTCCTGAAGTGTCTCCGCAAACCCAGTCCTGCTGGACCCTCAGCGTTCTAGCGTCTCGGTTGTAGCCCATGGTATATACCGTCTGGCTCTGAAAGGAATCTGGTTCTTTGCCCTCGGGATCGCAGGACGGCCACATGTAATAATCTCCGACTCTCTCGTCCCGATAAGTGACGCCAAAAGCTTTTCCCCAGTAGCAGCGCACCCGCACACCCGTGGCCCGACTCGTTATGCTGTAGTTAAGACGGGCTGTCTCGGGATCGTCCGCCATCGTGGGATATGCGTATGTGAAATCATGCAGAAACCAATCCGGATACGCGAACGACACGTCGGTGCAATCGCGTGCTGGCCGCGGATCCAATCCCTTGGATGTGATCCGCGGGCTGGGTGTGTGCGCCAATATCGACGTGTTTGGGTAGAACATCCCCCTTGGCAGCCATTGCGCCTTGATTCGTACGGGGAGCTGTGTTTTGATGGTGCACGTTTCTGGTTTGGAACGCAGTCCGCTGGATGGGCAGGTGACGTCCAAGAAGGTTTCCGCGCGGGCCTGGTATGCTTCCGGGTACGATACATTTACAATATCGCAATACCAGAACTGGGCAATCTTGATCGGGCTGGAAAGCGACTTGTTGTTGCCCATCAGATTCTCCTTATCAAGACTGAGCAGTGTCAGGATGCGGGAGTCGGCTGGAGGAACTTCGCCGTTGCTTGTAACGCAGTTGTCATTGTCCCACTTGTTCGCTTCTTCGTAGTCACGGTAACCCCAGTTGCAGTACAGGGTGTAATTGTTGGCTATGTCGCTCAGGCGAAAGTTGATAGTGCCATTATAGAACGCATAGGCACTAGAATCATTATCCCGGGAGAACGTTTTTGTGAACTTGAAGTCATTGAATTCGTAAATCGGCGGCTGGAAGTGGTTGTTTATACAGGGGTTGGGTAACGGCGAGAGCGAAATGTTGGATACGAACATGATGGCTTGTCGCTGCCGATGAAATCTTGGAGGGAGCTCTGGGCTTTGAAGAAGACAATTTCCGTGGGTACTCAAATAAATTCATAACATGGGGCTAAATACCCGACGTCGTAGCCATGTCAATCATCCGGAAACGATGCAAGTACCTTGTGTGGACAGAGTAGGCAAGAATCCCATGCGGAGGATTTACCCGCAGTGTTCGCTTGCAGAAACCAAATGGGCAGAGCTCTAGCGGATGCAGTCTCGGGAGCAGATCCTATCGAAATCATCGGGTCAAGACTCGGCCCCAGGCAAGGGTTTAAGTTGGTGAAGGGGGTCTGAGGATGCATTGTGGAGCCTGACCCTGCTCGTCTTAAAAGTTGGGTCAGCCCGGGACTTGAGTCCACTGCTGATAGTTGATGTGACTATAAGGCTGGAAATTATTTTATTTTTTTCAACGCTATAACCGGCATTGCGAATCATACAGAGTAAATAAGGGTTCGGAGATGTGTCATGCCGGCCAACCCGGCCACAGAACCTTACAATTACCGAAAGGATAATAAAAAAAGGAGCTTACCCCATTTCCTCCAAGAACCTAAGGCTCGGGACTTTTTACACTACAAATATAACATCTCCAGCTAATCGGCTATTGCAGCTAGGGGTATGCAGGATCCGTGGCCGGCGACGACGGGCTTTTCCCAGTTAATAGGCTAGCTAATCAACAATTTAACTTCCCAATTAAAACTGCCGGATCTGACAGCCGATGGCTTTCGTACTGACCAGGTGGATTGGGCCATTTACCAAGCTAATGATAAGAAGTAAATGCTCTAAATTGAGTGGATCAAACGGCTAAAGCGGTGGATGTTGAAAACCATCAGTCCAAACTATCAACGCACCTTGTGCAAACCAACCAAATCGATGTAAGGGGTGGGACATAGAGCTGAAAACTCAGGCTGGAGTCAGTGGCGATGATATGAGTGGCGATGCAGGAGAGGCCTACTAACTGGCCATAAAAGCTCTACTTCGAACCCCTGAGGATCTGATAAAATGGTCAGAACAATGGGAACGAGCTGCTTCTGTTGCTTAAGATAAAGGGGTTCTCGAAGCACTACGAATCTAAGCCTTGTTTGACAATTTTATCAACCCCATGCAGTCTATTATGAGCAGTTGGATGTCTGGATACGAAATGCTATAAAGGCTTAGTATAAATCTCACCTACCAAGAGGTTACCCACGATTTTCGGAAGGAGGTGAGGCGACAGACAAAAGCCGGGATACCGGCTGGCAACTAAGTAGCTAAAGGCTTGTTCGGCCCCTCCTTCGCTGCCACAAAAGGTGGTAAAAATACCAACCAGGAGGAGAGATCAAGCAATACAATCAATTCCACCACAGAATCCAGTATGTAGTGTTTCTAACACCTCCCTTTATACTCCTTGTCACACTAGAGCGTGAGCTCGTGAAGAGGGTGGGTTGAAAGGGTTGTATTAATCTGAATAAAAGAAAGATACTAAGCTCTCTTTTCTGCTACACAATTGCAAAGATGAACAGCCAGAGACGCAACTCCCAGGTGCCCCTCCCATGCTCCTTCGCCAACCGTTTCTTTCACCTCCCTTCATCCTACACCACATACGTGCTGATATCCATTTCCTCGCCTACGTCCGGGGGCGAGGCGCACTCGGGCGGTGGCGCGCGTAAGCCACTATCCCAACCAGGGTGTCTCGTCATAGTTCTGTTGGGTTCGTACACCGTATCGTCCCTGTGAGTGCCAACCCAGATCCACAGATCCCCCGAATGCGGACTGATGGCAGGCGGTGCAACTGGTTGAGGAGCAGGAATTGCGGTATCGGCACCGACAAGTTCTGCGCCATCGTCGTTGATGACGAGCTTCTTACCCAGCGCTGCTGCGATGCCCGTTCCGTCGGCGTCCTCGGCCAGAACCTGCAGGTACAAAGACCAGAGGGCACGCGACCTCGGGATCAACTGGAACTCGGCCTCGCCGGGGATGCTATCGGGTTGCACCTTCTGCGCGATGTACTTCATCACCTTGTGGATCTTGCTCGATCGCAAGATGGCGGCTTCGACGCGCCCCATATTCTCTAGGGCGGTAAGGTAGTCCGACATGCAGTTCATGTCTCGTACATTAATCTCGCCCCCGCCTGTGGGTATGACCGCCTTTTGGATTTTGTGCCTGAGGAAGAGTATCTGTTTCTTTTGGCTCATTATTAGCACGGATTGCCGACATCTGAGCGCACACCCAGGCAATTCGGTTAGGAGTTGGTTCATACCTCGCGCCTCTTGTACATCTCTTCCGGTGATAGCTCTTGGCTCATCTTTGTGGTGGCTGTCACTTGTCTCACAAAGTGCTGGGATCAAATATGAGGAGGTTGCCTATTTACTGTGGGCAGAGTTGGTTCGAGAGATGGAGGTGAGGGCGACTCAAATTTCGTGCGGGGTTGCTGCCTAGTGATAATTTTGTGGGCGGACCCCGTAGAGTTACACAACCGCCACCTGACATCAACCCTTATCGACCCAATGATTAAGTTGCCAGCCCGACCAAATCGCAATTGCCCGATAGCTTTATCTTTCGCCTCCTTACCCCTTCCTTTATTCTATCACTTTGCCCCTTGATATAAGCAAGGCCTAGGTCCACTAAGCGCGCTTACATTCCCATACAGCGGGCTCGGCCGTGTGGAGAGTGGGACCAAGTGCAATGAAGCACTTTACGCAGAGTCATCTTCGCTGAGTAAATATTCGCCGTGTGGCTCTTGAGATGTGGGTGTGCCTCGGATCTGTAAAAAGTATATAACGATTAGGCTTCTTGTTGCCGGTGTCGGTACGACATCAATATTTGTGGCTTTTTGGCTAGCCATAGCTGACATGGCAGCCACTGAAACTCTCAACACGCACTATAAAGACGGTGCTACAGACGGCTAAGATGATCTTACAACGATGACCGGCACCACGGAATCTGTCGTAACCGGCTTACAGCAAGCTCCAGCTGCCGGTATCATGTGGGAACCGGGGAAATATCCCAATCGTTAGAATTAGCCGTTAATCATCATGAAATACACAAGTTAAGTCTATCTGCCAGCTAGTGAGCGGCACTAGCTAGCACTACGAGTTCTTTACACCGGAATAGCAGGCCTGTCTTGATGTTGTTTAATCCATGGCGAATTGGCCGACTCTGCGATGTGCTGGAATGTCGGGAATGTGCTATATTGCTTCCCCCACGGTATCGGGGCCCGGGCTCCCTTGAAGAGTGGCGATAGTCGTAAAGATCCCGGTTAACATTCTGATTATCACGTTTGAGGTTGTCATAGCCGAAAACCTCATGGCCCAGATCAAGCCGACTTTGGCCACTGCGGGGCTGGCGACGAAGCTCGTGGTTCCAACCTTGCTCATTATCACGCCCAAGGTTCTCTCTGATATGATGTGTTCCGTGTGGCGTCTCTGGTTCTACTGCTTGCCATGCTAGCTTTGGAGGAGGTGAAGGTGGCCTTGAACTCTTTCAGGCGCCTTTTACAGTAGTCTTGATATCCCCTGAGACTGTTCAGATGCCTTGGTGATTCTCTAGCGCTTGCGAGTGCACGGCAGAAATCGGGTATCTTGATGGTAACACCTACCGCGAGAGCATTGTGTAGTAGTCAAAGCTGTCGCAGTAATGTAAGGCTGCGGGTGGGAGAGCTGGGTGGATGCTTGCATTATCGATACGATCGTTGCCGAGTCCATCGTACACCCCGCCATCAATTGCGTGCTCTTATACAGAGAGATGCAAATTGAATTCCTGTGTGTTTAAGTGAACAAGGGCGGAAATTATGTACGAAATAAGGATGAGAGATAGAATGAGACAGAAAGATCTAAAAATGGCATGGAACGCGAACGACAGCAGGACCATTCCTCCCCCCAGACTAACGTGCATGTTATGTTACGCCGGTGTGTGGAAGCGTGGGCTCTCCAGCTTCACTTCGTCAGCTCAGCTCATCCTATGATGAATTGTTGGGGGGTCGTTCTATAAGCGACTGCATGTAAGGACCAGACACTTGAGATAAGAGAGCCTTGTGTGCTAGTGTGATAATGCTGCATGTAAGACAACCCTGCTACCTACTAGGAGGTTAATAAGACACCCTAGGCAGACAAGTCTGGCTAATAAGCAGTAAGATCCGGGGAAGAAACCGAGAACGCCTTGGAGTTGAAGTGACCATGACAGTCATTGATTGGTATGATGAGAATGGGACAGGGGGATGTGTGATTGATATGTCGTTGCCTTGATGGTTTGGACCGCGAAAAACAAGATGAGATGGACCTGTGGCTTGGAGCTGACGCCGTGCGTCTTCTCGACGATAAGACCAATATCCGTAGCCAAAGTTGCCCTAGAATCGACACCCTCTAGGTCTCGTACAGTAGCGCGAGCATGGAACTGCGACCCGCGACTTCGAGTGTTGAAACACCCTACATAAAGGACAAGCCACGGTTCTGTGGTTCGAACTGTGCCTCACACTCGCTCCGGCAGCCGCGGACCTCGAACAAATACTGTTGATCAAATGCACACCAATCAATGGCTCGCTTCTGGACGTTTCTGCCCAAGAACTCTTCACCTTCTTTATGATGTCGATCTCTGGCCCCATAGACGTCGAGGAGACTATCATTATCGAGAACGCCGGATCAGTATAGTTAGAAAATAATCACCACCATCACCAAGTCATTCGCGGAACATGAACTTAATTCTATGTCAGATGCACTCCTTTCCACGGTACCGGCTTTCCAAGGTCAGTTCCCCCCTCCGTCAACCAAGAACACGCTTTCCCGGTTGGAGGAGGCTGCCGTGTTGTATCGTAAAGCGGGCCACTAGAATAAAACACAAAGAATCCTGTGCTAGGCATATACCCAGCAAGCAGCAAAAGGGGGCAGCGAGGACTTCACAGTCATAGCCCTTCGCGCGACGGGCGAGCTTTATGGCTAGTCACCCCATGTCAAACATCGCTTTAACAAGGAGAGAATCAGGTTTGGGAGCGAAGGTATTAATTAGATGTGTCGAGAATATGGAAAGACAGACAACCCAGACACCGCAGCCGTCTTGGATATGTATCGAGCTGTCAAGAAACAGCGTATCCGAGACTTCAATAACTACCGTGCGGACGAGGTAGACCATTAGTCGTCCTTGGTTAGAGCTTTGTAACGGCGTTGGCGAAATATTACACTGTACGATGCCCGGGAGCCTGCCCTTTACCTTGGAGCCCCGTTTTCCCCCCATGGCGCTATTGTCGGTTCCTGGGACGCATCAGATGGCACTGTTGGCGCCGCCCTCAACGCTTGAAGCAGGCGGCCACTCGTCACACGCCCAGCCCGGGCCGAACAGCAAGACGCATCGCAGCGCATTGCGACCATTGCAGCCGGCGGCCACGCGATTCTGTCCTCGGCGCCTGTCGCCGCCACCGATGTACGTGAGATACATCTCGTTGCCCAGCCAACCCCGGAGTTTCATTCCGCGACACATGTTCTCGAAAATCCAATCCATGCTTGGGTACTGCTCGAAGTCCATGGTGACGGTGTCTAGGCAGCCATCGGCCAGCACCGTCCCCCCGCGTCCCTGGGGTGCACAGTACGAGTCGCCGTCGTCGTCCTCGCAGCATGTATATCGGGCAACACAATGGCGCCTGTAGCTATAGTAGACTCCCGTCCGAGGTGCGCAACCCTCGTCAGGGCCGCAGCACTTGTAGTCGGGATTGCATTCTTTTTTTGCCGCAGCACGAGTTGACCTTGCTCTCCCGTCTGAGGTGCGCAACCCTGGTCAGGGCCGCAGCACGAGTTGGCCTTGTCGGCGCACCCCGTCGCCATTACCGCAGCACTTTTGCGTCGCTGAACAGCAGCCCCGCGTGGAGTAGCATGTCGAAGCAGCGGCGCAACCGATGTTTTGCTCTTCGCAACAGACCGGAAGATGATTGAGAGTCACATTTAATCCATACCGAGGTACACTGGAAGTTATCGTTGAGACTGTGGTCCACCCATCTCCGGGTTCTTGTCTACGGGTCGGACCCATGGGTCCCACCTCAGACTTGCAACCCAAAACGATTTCCGCAACTTCGGAGTCAACGGTCACGTGCAGTTTTCTCAACATCCTGGCTAGCCTTAGCCGCTGTGACTCTCAAAATTTTGCTAGCTTGAGACGACGGGAGATGTAGAATACCCACAACAGAGAGGCTGAAGATGGTCGCATCTCTCATTTGGACCTTCGCACTGAACACCGTCGCACTGGTGTGCCTACTTTTCGGAATCTACTATGCTTTTCAATTCCATCGGAAACCGGTTTTTGCGTGGAAGATTCCATTGCACCTCTCGTACCAGGAAATAGGAATCGTCGTCCACTCGCGCAACTTGGCGCAGTATGACTCTGAGCGGTGGAACCTTGACACGAGCATGGTAGTATCAGCATGTGGTGGATAGGAGGTATTTTGGGGACAGGAAAATGCTCAGCAAGTATACCATGCCGGGATTAGGCGCCACCGCCGTTCAGGTTGATATCGGTCACCCGGAGCTAGTGCTAGAGGAACCGGAGGCAGCTAATCGCCGAAAGATGGCGGACTGGATTCTTAGGAACAGACGGTCTAGCTTGCCTGGCCTAACTAGACACTGGAAAGGAAGACAAAGCCTCGACCGCGACGATATCGTTTCGGAGATAGGGCGTCTTAGGTAAGCTCGTTCAAAACAGGACAGAATCGCCAGTTTGAGATAATGGTAGGTTCAAGCACCGCACTGTTCTTGCGGAGGTATTTCTGGATTGTTGTCAGAAACACGACGCTGCACTGCCGCCGCAGGATTGCCGGGGCGGCTGCCTGCTGAAACGACCCATAGCGCGATCAAGATCTCGCATTGGCCAGCAACAGCAACAAGGGGTTTAAAAATGACTGGGCCAAACATGGCTAATGCGACCGTTCGCACTCAAAGTGCGAGATGCACAGGGGCTGGGATTTTTGATAACTCTCTCACCCTGCCGCGCCGTGCGCTCCTGGCCGGCAGCACACCACTCTCGCAGAACACACTCTGTCGCCGGAGACAGGTCTACCAGCCCCACGATGACGACGCCCGGTGCGGCAGCGACTGACATATTGGGATCGTATCATTGGCCAGTTCACCATCAATACCAGCCCGTCGAGTCGGATCGGGATGAGGAGCTCCGATCGGTTTCTCCATTGTCAACCAGCACACGATCCATGGTATCAGGGAGCGAGAGTCCGAGGACTCCGACACCGACGACACTGCCGGCAGCCCGGGAGCTCACCGCTAGTGCGCTGCAGTGGACACCCCCCTACCTCCGCCGTACCGTGATCGCCTCCTTTGTGTTGGTCTTTGCGCTCATTCTCGTCGCCATTGAGGTGCTGCTCGCCTTCTCGAATAAGCACGATGGCATTGCTACGGGCTATGCCGGCCAGCAATATCTCTGGACTTACGGGCCGACTGTAGTGCTCACCCTGGTCGCCGCCATCTGGAGCCGCGTGGAGTACCAGGCCAAGCTTGTCGCGCCTTGGGTTCGGCTCTCCCAACAACCAGCACCAGCTGACCGCACAATACTGCTCGACTATCTCTCCGACTTCTTGCCATATTCGGTGGTCAAGGCTGCTAAGAACAGGGACTACTTGGTCTCTGCGGCCTCGGCTGTCGCCATCCTTGTCAAGACTCTGATCATCATCTCAACCGGTTTGATCACTCTCTCGTGGACCCCGGTCAAAATGGAGTCGTACCCTATGACCCTTCAGGATCGCTTCGTCAACGACGCTAGCCGGCTGGGCGCCAACGCGCTTCCATTCTACATGATGACGGGGACGGCCGAGAATAATCTCAGCTACCCGGATGGCATATACCAGTCATACGCCTTCCAGTCCATGCACAGCGACCTTCCTGGTGATGCCGAGACACGTGTCATTGCGGATGGGTTCGAAAGCTCACTGGATTGCCAGCCTGCGAACCTAAACCTGACTTGGGCTCGTCCTCTCGACCCGCACTATAGCGATTCACGGATGAACTTCACTGTGACATCCGAGGGGTGCCACGCCAGCAATGTCAGCCTTTCGCCGCCTATGTGGTGCGGAGGCAACTCCAGCAGTTGCACCAAAGTATTCGGGCGGTTTGCCAGAATCCAATGTGGCAACGTACGGGAAAAGAATCAGACTCGCGACAGCGGCAGCGATATAGGAGAAATGTTATTGTTGGTGATTGGCAACCTTACATGGACGGTTGACTTCTCAAGAAACAAAAGCGACTATACCGGTACAGAGATAATTCACCCTTACCTCTTCAAGTTGAATAAATCCGCCCAGATGGTCTGCACTCCAGGCTACTCCCTACGCAAAATCGAAGTCGTCCGCAACGGTACCAAAACTCTCAGTACTACCCCCGTTCGACATGATCAAAATCCCACGATTCTCGATTCCGTCAGCAGCTGGGACATCATGAAGGCGCACGATCAGTCTCACTCATCCTCCGGGGAGCATCTCGGAGGCGTAACTAACTCGGTCAGCAGCCTCTCACTGAACGTCTCCGGGACTATAATGGACGTTGATCAATACATACGGCTGGCCCTGCTCAGTCAAAGCGCCACTCGCATTCCTGTGGCCTCCTTATTCGACCCAGGGCTCTTCCGTAATCTATTCACCAATTATTATCAACAGATCACCGCCATCATTGTGAAGCAGGCTTTAATGGAACCAGCGTCTATCCCAGTGACCGGCTCCGCTGTCGTATTTGGCAATCGCCTGCTGATCCGAGACTGGGCTGCGCAGTTGATGGCTGGACTTGTGGCTGCGTGCATCCTCTTTTCGGTGGTTATTTTCTTCATTGCCCCCAGCAAGAATAAGCACAGCGGAATGGGGATGTTGCCCCGCAGTCCGAGTACATTGTTCGGTATGGCGGCGATCCTTCAGAACAGCGCTTCGTTGCTGCGTAGACTGCACTTCGCGGGTGCGGCGGATGACAAGGCGCTTCGTGGCCTTCTTGGAAATTCCAAATATCTGTCGGCTGTGAGGAACGACTCTGCGTCGTCGTCCTCCCCAGAGCGTGTACGTTTCACCATTTTGGATGAGCAAAGCGAATCAGATGAACCAACTGGCACAACCACGGGCCCGAGTCTTCCGCAGGTCAAATCGTTGCGTGCTCGCCCTGGCATTGTCTACCCCGTTACTCGAGTCGGACTGGGCGCATTCCTGCTGGGGTTGATTGTTGTTCTTGAACTGCTGTTGCAGAAGTCCATGGGCGAAAATGGGCTTGGCGACGTCGGGGACGATACCCACCTGCACTATACATGGACGACGATTCCGGCCGTGGTTCTGGGCGCCCTCGCCATCATGTTCTCGGCTATGGACTTTCGAACCAGAGCCCTGGCGCCTTACACGGCCATGAAACGAGGGGTGGTTGGCGCCGAGGTGTTCATGGGCCTCGAGTTCCTTGATAGCTCTATTCCCCGTGCGGTGTACAGAGAAGTCAAGCTGGGCAACTTTGGAGCTCTCACCGCCACCCTCGCCTTGTTTATCGCCTCGGTGCTTACCGTCTTCTCCGCGTCCCTCTTCCATCCCGCGTTTGTCGAGATCAGCGGTCCGGTCTCGCTTAGCATTAACGAATCATTCTCAGCCAAGCCCGACGTGTTCGCAGTCCAATATGATCCCTCTCCCTTCCTGACAGCAGGTTTGATTCTCGAGAGCAACATGTCGTTCCCCAAGTTCACGTACGGCGACTTGGCTTTTCCGACGTTCAAACTCGTGTCAGAAATTTCGATGCCGGGTGGTGACGGTCCCGGTGGCTACGACCCCCGGACCTTACCAATACATGCCGTCGTGCCTGCGGTACGCTCAAGACTTCTCTGTCGCTCCTATTACTTGTCCCAGATGCAGCTGAACTGGACGACAAACGCCAGTGCCCCGCCATCAATCAAGTATCCCAACACGCTGGGGGTGTGGATTGCCGGCGAGGAGGAGTGCATCCCGGCAAACCAGAAAAACTCTTCGAATCACAATGCCAAGCTCGAAGTGGCGAGCCCGAATGCAACGTATTTTTCACTTTCGAGCCAAACATCATTCGACTCGGATGTTCGCGGCTGCAGCGGCCAGCTCTACGTCTGGGGCAAAGTGGACTCTCAAGCCTCCCCGTCCGTCATCCAGCACATTGCCGCGATGGGCTGCAATGTCACCTACGAGGCCCTTGAAGTCGACGTCACGTTCCGTAACGCCGACCTCGAGTTCGATCCCGACCACCCACCCGTACCTCGCGAGGATACAGTCCGCATTACCACCACCAACTCGGTTGCAAACTTCTCCAAGTCTTATATGTACGACCTCCTGCCCGAGCTGAACACGGCTCCCGACCCGCTCGACAAGTTCTTCGCAGCGCTCACCACGTCACGATGGGCTGTTCCCCGTTCAAGCCTCGGTGATCCCTCCGCTCACAAAACAGTAACGGACTCGATCCGCTTCCATGACAGCATCATCCAAGCACAGCTCCTTGCATACGCACGGGTACCAGCCAACGAGACGAACGCAACCATTGCCGAACCCAAACCAGATCAAACAGATGACAAGCTTCGTTTCAATGGAACCGCGACGAACTCCCAGGCACGCCGGCGTGTGCAGCAGGACCCGGTGTCAACGCGCATCCTCGAGGCACTCTTGAGCACCCTGGTCGTCCTTCTCTTCCTTGGATGGGTGTTTGCTAGGGATGCGGCCATGCTTGCGAGCAGTCCTACGACCATTGCGTCAAGAGCGGCCGTTATTGCGGGTGGGAATCTGTTGAAGGCGTTGCCGGAAGATGCAGCGTATTGTTCTGAGAAGGAGATAGCGGTAGCACTGGGTGGCGAAAGGGCGAGGATACGGATTGGTTGGGATAGGGGAGGGGATGAGGGAGATGGGGGATATAAAGCTGAAGCTGGGGAGGCGAGGAGGTTTGGGATTTTTGTGTCGCGGGGAGAAACACAGCGATGACCTGAGGACGCAATCTCCCCCGTTGCGTTTGGCGTTCTGTATTTATACCCCCCTAATGTACCACGACTCTAGAAAACATAGGCTCGCTAATCAGGCGCCTATCCATCTTCTTGACGCTGGTCTTTTATAAAAATCTCGAGCTGGCCCTGTACCGGCAACGAGAAGCAAGTAACGTGTCCTCTCCACGATAGGCCGTAAAAGCCCGAGCGCGCCTCGCTAATAAAGGCTTAAAACTTTGCAATGTTAAGGTCTGTGCCATTGTCAGCGGCGGCGGATACGCTGAGTACAACGGCAACTTCCGCATGCACTTACTAAGCGGAAGGGATTCGGTTACAAACTAGCCAAATTCCAACAGTATGGAGCGGTCTTTAATACCTGTGAGGCTCCGGGCACAATGGAGATGCGTTTATGCTTTCGCGCAGATCGCCGAAGGATGAGCTTGGTGTCAGATGGAAAGGGGTTCAGGGGCCCTGGACTTAGGGTCAGCGAAGCTGACTTGCTGCCTGGCACAGCCGGAGCGCCAGTGAGTCCCAGCCACTGTAGCGACGAAGGCTGAATCCTGCAAGAAAGCCTATGAAGAAGGAGGTTCTGGCTGGAAGCCAGAACCACAACAAGCAATTAGAATCAATAAATCAGACCATTGCAACCCCATCAATTTTACCTGAATTCAGTGTGCCGTGTTTCTGACACTTGGCTGGGAAGTGAGTACTGATAACGGACAGAGTTAGTTACACCCAATAACAGCTCCATGGTTTACGCAACTGCTCAATGGGCAGATATCACCTGAAGCTGAGCCGGGACTGATCTGGACTGATCAAAGCTGACGGAACAAACACGTTGACTATGAGCATAGGTGGTCGTCGACCTCAGGATGGTGTAACATAATATATACTAGTTTAGTACATACTAGCTTAGAATATAATGGTATGTAATAGCCTCAGACTATAAGCTGGACCGAATTTAGCCATCTCATTTATTAAATTAGGCCATTCATTTAAGCATCTCAGATAAGTGTACTGCAACTTACTAGGGCTACTCTACGGGTACGCCGAACATGAGGAGAAAAGAAGAGAAAGTGGTGGACAGCTCCTCGTATTTGCATCAAGGACGTGACCTATCTGATAACCTCTCTTTCATTCTGTACTCTCCCAGATCACCATTATGGTGTGAGTCGTGAGGCGCCATGATGTCAAGCCCATTCCTGTCAGAAGCGGATGACTTGGACACAATTTCAACCTCAGGTATCTCGGTACCCTCCGGTTTGGAGCTTGCGTCGCGACCCCGGAAAATCTGACTAGACCGAATAGGAAGACGGTATCAGAAAAGGCTCCGGTACTCTCTCCTCTTTTTCGAGTTGAACAGCAAAAAGCGGTACGGCGGTAGCATGCCAACGATGACAGCGACAAGCACCCGTAAAGACTGACCAGCTGAAAGTTGGACTGGTAGAGTTGACAGACCGCAACGTTTCGAAAGCGATCGTTACGAGCGCAAGGCCACAGACGCCTGACACGGCCAGTTTCTTTGACGGCAGCATGTGGAGACGCCAGATGAGCGGCATGGGAAGAGATATGATTATAACATGTTAGCGCTGTTCAGATTTAGAAAGAGACAAAAGGATAATCGAGGAGTCAAACCGATGAGGTCGGAGCTGACATTGAAGAAATAGACAACCTAGATCAACCTTGCATCGAGTTCGGCAACATAAGGGGGAGTGCAACCCTCAAAACTGAACAAATTCACCACGTCCCTGCACTGCCCAAACACCCTAATGAGACACATGCCATAGCTCAGTACAATGTACACGGTGGCAACCTACCAAATTCTCACTTAATTCACGGAGCCATTCTTAGTTCTAGTACCAACTACGAAAAAACATTCCAGTATCGAGAATTGTGGGACTGTGAGACTCACGTTGAGCACATGCAACTATCGCGAGAACGCAGATATGCAAGGACACATCATCAACACCTCAACCGCCGAGATGACCAAGAGCAAAAAAAAAGAAAAGGCGCTCACGCAATCGGCCCAAAAAGCACAGAGCGACTCCCAGACAACCGCCTCTTACGATGCGCCAACCACGATCGCCGCACGCAACAAAGTTTTCGCCACGCCTGAGTTTCTCGAGCTCATCTTCCTCAACCTCCCCATGGATTTCCTCTTAGTCACTGTCCAGCGGCAAATTTTGGCGCAACCTCATAGCCTCGTCCGCTCCCCTCCAACACCACCTCTTCTTCAAGCCCATCCCCTCTACGCCCTCCCCCACGGACCCGCCCCACCACCGACCCCCATCGCACCTTCAACCCCTCCTGTTCAAGCACTTCTCCCAATTCTACCCGTGCGACTCAACCCGCGACCTCCCCTACCAGCGCGACAACGGCCACCGCCGCCCCACCGCGCCCACGCGCAAAGGCATTGTCTCCTCCGACTTCAAGGTCCTACCCTTTGACTGGCCCGTGATGGAGGAGAACATACTCCCCATCGCAGACATCTGTAATGGCGGGACCCGCCACTACGCGTTCACGCACAAGGGCGCCAGCTGGTGGCGCATGTTGGTCGCGCAGCCGCAGCTGGTGCGAGTCGCGCGGATAGGGGATTTTGAGCAGGTGGATATCTCGGATGAGAGCGACTCGGACGTTGGCTCTTGGCAGCAGAACAGAGTGGAGTGTAGGATTCCGAAACAGGGTGTTGAGGGGGTGCAGAAGAGGATGGTGCTGCTTCCGGAGGGGCTGAAGATGGGGATCTGTTAGATGAGATGTGGTGCGTGGAGTTTGGGCGGGAGTATCCGTATTGGGATGTGGTGGCGTAGTGTGCGTGGCGGGTGCTGAAGGACATTAGGAGGGTGGAGTGGAGGTATATGGACTATAACATTTGGGAGGGCCATTGGGTCATGCCCAAGACGGAGGTGTGTCGAGGTGGGTGGATGGGGCGGATTTTGTCATTGGTGGGCTTGTGCCGAGGTCAAGCGATTATCATGAGGATGGGCCTTGTGAGAGTTGCATGGGTGGGGAGGGGAAGCTGACGAAGAGGTGTAAGCAGCATTTGCTGATGCAGCAGAGGTATCGGTGTCAGGAGTTGAGATCGAAGGGGGTACTGTCGCTTGCTCCGAGCTATTGAGGTGGTGGGATGGATTTTCCTGTCTTGCGCGCGAGTGAGTATTTAGGGAATGGCGTCGTCCACAAACCCAACCATATTAGTAGTGTACCTCCCAAACGAAACCCTCCTTGTCTCCACCGCTGAGACAACCAGCAACGCGACCCACCCCGCAAAGGCAAAAAGGGTGAAGCCGTTGTACCATTTCCGCGTCGATACAAGGGATGATGGTCGACTTGCAGCCGTGCTGGACGGAATAGTACCCATACAGATGCCAACACAAAAGATGAACGATGCTGCCAGGTAGATGGTCACCAGCATCGCCGTAGCGGAAAGCTAAGACATGGATACGGCAATATGCCCCGATCAGCAGTATTATAACGTATAACACATCCGCCTTGGGTCGAGACAGAGGACCGGGTTCGAACAATTGCGGCAGTCTTTGGTCTTCTGATTTTATCTAGCCGGAAGCAGAGTCTTTTTCACTGTGTCAGAACTAATCCTGGGATGAAAAGGACAGTCTGGCGTCCGTTATTAGCTTCTGCTAGAGCGAGACGACGACTCTGGTGAGGTTAGTCGTTTGGACGGTGGCTTATGAGTTTAGTTTAGTAGCATATTTCGCCAAGACATCCTGGTTATAGCGCTGTTCACTGCCCAAAATTACTATTCTTTTCCAGGTCGTCATCAGTCTCCGGACGGCTTGCGCCGGCAACGCCACCTCTCGCCGTGGCTAACGGACCGCCATCGGGTTTCTGACAACGTGTCTGTTGGGCATGTGCCTCCAAGACCCTGAAAGGCTATTGGGAACACAGAGTTGCTTATCATTCATGGTAAAAGCGCACTCATCGGTCTGCCCACCAGCGATAAGATGATAGGCCACTCGGCGTATTTTGGGCGGTCGGTATGGACAGGCATGACGCACGGCTGCGCCGTTCGTGCCCAGGGGTAGGATCCGAGATATAGTGAGGGGCCAATCATTTGTAAAAGGCTCGCAGCCCGAATCTACCGTAGGGTAACACATGACCAGCATCGGCGCTGAATTGCTCAGCGGTCAAGCTGACGTTCGGATCCCCGACAAAGAGGTGTCAAGTGAGTTTGCGGGTGAGGGTGGTGATCGCTCCGCAATCCAATCAGCGGCCGTGGTTGATTTCAGCAATCGGCAAATGCCGGAAGCTTAATTCTGCTGTGCCTGGTTCCCTATAGGCCAGTCGAAGATTCTCGGTGAGACATGAACGAACCAGCTTGGGAAAGCTTTTCGAGCCTCTAGGTGTAGTATGATTGCCTCTTTACGTTCGGCTGCCTCTCAGGTTGTGATACAAGGCATTTTCTCAACCATGTCCATCCACTCACGCATTTCCGGCGTGATGTTTCGTGAGCCAAAAATAGGCACAGCCAACCACGCCTGGCTTGCCACGGTTTACGGTACCGGAGGCGCAATTTCCCCCGCTAGGACGGCGGGGCTGAGAGCGCCCCGACCTTATTCCCCGCCGAGCAGCAAATCATTTCCTCCACGTATCATTTCCATGGGGAGTTTACGTACAAAGTTGCAATCTCAGCCGCTGCTGACAACGTCAAGTGTGGCTCTTAAGCCCTTTATCCCTGGCTAGACGTTCCTGTGCTCAATACTGTGAAACGTAAATAGGTACATAATCAGGTATATAACACGCCACCTTTCCCTCTTTTCTGCTCGACTTGCCATGATTCACCGCAGCATCCAAGCCGTCACCTAGCCATTAAAACGACCAAAACCTTGAATTTAATTCTAGCCATAGCGCAAGGAAGACGACTGAACAACAACAACCATGCTCGTCTCCACCCTCCTCACGACGCTCGTGGGCGCTGCCGCCGTCGCTGCCGCCACACCGGCCTATGTCTTTTGCGGGGGCATCGCGGGCATTCAATGCAAGGGCTATGTTGAAAAGTGCTACGACGACCCCCGCGACAAGTGCGACCCTACGACCGGCGGGTCCGACTGCGGCGGTATCTGCCTCGCCCCCGAAGATATTGTGACCTGCGGCGGCATCACTGGCAAGCTCTGCCCCGATGGGACAAAGTGCTACGATCTCCCCGACGATGGTTGCGACCCCCGTAAAGGCGGTGCCGACTGTATCGGCTTCTGCATCTGATGTGGTGTCAAGAACTCATGTTGAAGGGGGCTCGGCGTCTGGGATGGTGGCGCGGGTGTTTGCTGGACTTTTCTTTGTGCTTTTCACAAGCTAGGCAGAGGATGAAGTTGAGAGGCATGCAGAGAGCAGAGCGGTGGGGGCCGGCAAGTATAAGGCAGGTTTGTTCGGAGAGAGACTAGTGCTTCCCCTATCTACCTAGAGCGCCAGTGCGTGGTATGGAACATCAGAATATGTGTGAATGTAAATTTTCACTCTTTTTTAGCGACATCTAGTGAACTTCTCGATGATTACTAGTAGTGAGAAGGGCCTGCTGTTTTCTACGGTGCAAATCGTAAACGTAGGCGGTGTTGGTGTCGGGATACACGCCCCTCCGCACGACGTCCTCGTCATGCAAGTCATTGACGGCGTGCAGGTACTCCCTGTTCCACCGGGCGAGTTGTTTCCCACAGCACAAGGTGTCTGGGTGATCAGCGTGGGTGTGTTACGATGCAGGGGACGCCGCAGGGGACGCCCGACGTGCATGTCATGGTCGGGGTGAGGTTCTCCCGGATGAGCAAGGGAAATTACTGCCAACAGTGCAGATTGTCCGGGTTGGTGTCTGTGCCGAGATACACTATAACCCTAACCCTAAATTGGCGTCCATGTGTTGCCGGGGGACACAGCGCATTGTTATTGTTACCGACCGTGCAGAGGGGTTACCGGCGGGAGGGATGGCGGGGTGAAGCACACGCCGTAGCTCGGCCTCAAGTCGATCGTGATGTAGCCTCCTATTCGTCATCATGTCGTGTCTTCTGCGACATTCAAACTATCGAAGCCTTACGGACAGCTGACGTCTATTTCTGCATTGTCGGTCCCTGGAACAAGGACTTGGGACTACTCGGTACGTAATTCATAATTGGGATCAATTCTAGTGAGGACTGGCGCTAATGTGCCAACCGAATGTCACAATTTCAATGGTCTATATGGCCAACGAAGTCCGACACCGGACTCCTATCTCCAAAACTCCAAAAACCCCCCTTGACTGGAGGTTGATCCAGTCTTGGGTGCACCAGAGACCTACGGAGGATACGGAGATCACTGTCAACCTGTCAAAGGCAACATCAGCATTGTGTCCCCCTTGCCACAGCCATGAATGCCTTTTTCCCAAGCCGGATTTGGGACATCGAAGATGCCGAGCTCGGAGTGGTTCGTTTGAAGGGCCGAGGGAAGGTTGGCTTCCAGCCCCAAGACAAATATCCGCCATATTGGACTCTGTCTCACGGCCGAGGCGACCCCCGATAGAATATTGCAACCACGCAATGATAAAATTGAACGCTTCCGCCAGGGGATCTCACTTGAACAGCTTTTGCCTACTTTCCGTGATGCAGCACTTCTCTTCCACCGTTTGGGAAACAGCTACCTCTGGATCGACTCCTTGTGTATCTTTCAGGATTCGCTGGCAGACTGGCAGGCAGGTAGCGGCCGGCAGCACGGTCAACGTTTATCGGCACTCCTTTATAACATATTGGCGGCCAGAGCACCAGATGAGCTATCAAGCACCGGGTTTTTCGACCAGCAGAGACTCTCTACGAATCTATTGTACCTATCCACGATAGAGTGCAATGGTCGTGCTCGTCCAATTTTGCCGCCTATTTCACAGTTGTGAGCCGTCACTTAGGGGTCAGCTTAACGTGATAGGTCGAAGAGGCCCGTTTTCTACCTCCACCCCCGGTTTAACATAGCCGTATTCAGAAAAAGAAGAAAGAGCTACTGTTACTGGTGCAGTGGACGGGGCCTGCCTTGGAGCTGCGCCGCAGTCACTGCACTGACTCATTGGCCGGAGAGGCAGGAGGCTGTGCTGCCGCGGGCAAATGGGGCTTGAGAGCAAGTGAGGGGTAACCTGACTCTTCCCACTCGCTCAATTTTTTCATTGTTGCTTCCAAAGCATTTGCCTAAGCCTGTCCTGAAATCGCACGGAAATATGTGCTATCAACTGATACAACTGTACTCGGCATGCAAATGCCTTTATTACCATGGTGCACTCGACAGATGTGCGTCCTACGGCCGGCCCGGTCACACGGTTCAGAGGCGAACCGTTTATGTGGGATACACCTGCCCTGAGCATCTTGAGAATGCTGGGCAAGATGCGCCCGGCGAACAGCTCGAGAGGTCTCACTCTGGCGACCGACAATCCGTAGAAGATGTCAGTGCCGGTCGCCAAGAAGCTGGAAGCGCTGGTGGTGCAACGGTCGCGACAACGGAAACAACAAGGCCCGATTCTGAGCAGAATCAGAAAGCCCGCATAGCAAGAATAAGCAAGCCGAAGGTGGGGAGAGGCTGTAATAACTGCAAGTATGTCAACATTTGAACAGCATTGCGTCTCGTTTTCTACTAACATGCACGACTCGCTTCAACTAAAGACAGCGGAGAATCAAGTGCGACGAAAAGAGACCGGCCTGCGCCAACTGTGTTCGGAGCAAAAGGGTCTGTTCAGGCTACCCACCCCCTGCCCGTAGCGCAAGGCCTTTTGAGGAGATCCGGATCGCCCCCAAGTCCATCATGGCGGTGAGCGTTCCATCGCCGGGCCGTGAACCCACCCAACTGCCCCCAAGGCTCGTCAAAAAAGGACGAATCATTCAAATGCGCTCAGCACTGCCCCTAAAATCCCCCAGCTTGTCATTATATGTGCCGAACGTAGGGGTAACCGTCAACTCAAGGCTCGGCATGCCGGGGTGGCATCGGGATCGAATTAACTCTGTAGTTTTATCCGCTGCTAGCAGGCCAGCAACGCTAGACATCCCCAAGTCAAGTCGTTTAATCACAGGGACAAGCGGGCCCCCGCTCCTAGGCCCTGTGAGACACGACACGAGCTCTGAGTTGTCTCCTGCATCCCAATCTCCGCAGATCGATACAGACACCGATACCAATACCGAAGATGACGTATTCTCGAGTAGCGAGGTGTCAATGGTCTCCTCGAACTCGACAATGTCATTCAACGCTAGCTCAATTGGGGCCTTGATTATCATCCTCATCGACGATGGCAACCTCCAGTACCTGTGGCCCCAGATTGTTCAGATTGCCGGAGGTACGGGGTCGAGACAGGTCATCCAAGAGCTCATAAGCCAGTACGGAGACAATCTCTACCATGAAGCCACGTCCGCGTTGGAATCCAACACAGGCCATTTTGTCAAGCGCCATGCCACGAGTATTGCGAGAAAGATCACTTCTGACTGTATACGCAGGAGTGATTCTTTCTTTACTATCAACACCAGTGACTCCTGGCAGGAAAGGGGGAGGTTGGTGAGGAAGAATCCCTCCCGACCACTGATCTCGAGTACTTTAGCCCTGACATTCGACTTGTTGAAGCATTTCTCTTTGAGTCGGAAGCATATCTCGCCCTTCAAGCGAGCGTGCAATCGTATGTGCGAGACAACAGCACTTCAGTCTCAACCGACGGCCGGCTCGCCAATCCCCTGCGGCTCGGGCTGCAGCTGGCCGTGGCAAAATTGGGATATGCCAAACCGCCTCAGCCAGCTCCAGGAATGACAAGACTCAAGTTTACATGTGTAAGTCAGCCTCTCCCTAGTCAAGTGTTATCCGACATAGCCCGGGTCAATAACACTTCATTTCAAGAATCAATGCTCGCTACCCATCTACGATGATTACCGAGAACTGCGTGCCGGTGGCATTGACCGTCTGCGGTCGTTACTAGACGCGTATTCTCGGAGGCGGTTCACAACAAGTCTTCTATTCTGCGAGACATCATGTCAGGAATTGCATCTCTGTTCCGCAGAAGCTCTCACAAAGACACCACCACGTCCGGTACAAGCCTACCGGTCCACAAGCACGACAACAACGGCGACCCCTACCGGTGCGCGGACACTAGTACCGGTGCCAACAACACCCCGGCGAGCATCTCCACCGTTGCTAGTTTCGCCCGACCCCAGCACCACTTCCTCCTCCTCTGCCTGCCCTTCATGCGCTGGGGCACCAAGCTGTTCCAATCTGAAGTCTGCCGCGTCAACTCGGACCGTGACTTCTTCCGCCTGCTCGGAGAGCGCTACCACACCGCCAGGGCGGCCCGAAAGAGAGGCCCGTTCTCGTGGCTACTCCGCCCGCGGTCCATCGAATTCGTCAAGGTGAGACCAATGTTTTGATTCATGCCTCGAGCCTGCGCCGAAATTGGGATTCTATTGAGTACCTATACTTAACCTGTACCTACCGCCAGTTCGAAGTCTTCACCAGCACCATCGCCTCAGTTCAGTCCTCAACGACATGATCCTGCCAAGGTTAAGCACAGCTCAGAAGGAGCTGCTCCAGGATAGAGAGCTCCTCGGTCCGTTTCTGCTAGATACCAAGACGCTTAGATGTAAGAAGACGCAGGTCGCCATCCGGCTGTTATATCCCTGTAGTCAACGAGAATGGGACGCGTTTATGGATGAAGAAGACTGCAGGGAGCATTACCGAGAGGGCATAAATACGTTTCTAAGATCGTTACTTATGGAGTATTTAGCCGCAGTCAGGAAGGTTGTGCGAGAAGTTACGGATTTGCAGGTTGGGCAAAGCGCCCAACGCGAACTTCTTGGGCAGAGATGGAGGCAGATCGAGGTGACTGTTTCCCAGGTGATTAAACGTCTATGAAGCAGAGACCGAGAGCCCCGCGATGTCCAGCTCTCGCTGCCACAGGCATAAATCGTACAGAGATTGGTTTGAAGACAGAGCTATAGTGCAAGCATGCCCGGCGGCCTGTACTAGAATCTCCATAGGTACACGATATGTCACTTTGTCTGAGGGCAAGAATCACCTTCCATTCTGTATCATGATATATCTGAGTTCTGACATAACGCATAGTCCTCCAAAGATGCGCTGAACTCCTACCGCTTCCCTGAAAAGATGCACTATTGCTACTGCCTAGAAATAGTTAATGTCCGTCAGCTTCTGCCTTCAATCGCACATTTCCCGTTTACTATACCTCTGGCCATCAGCCTGTCCGGTACCACAAGGCCTAGCCACGTAGCTTTTCCACCTAAGAGTGTGGGCGTTACGCCGCTCCTGAGCGCTGAGTGTGAGGGAATGAGGGTCTGTAGTCGCTGCGAACCGCCGGGGTGAAGGTAATACAGTAGGTCAAGTCTTGTGGGCCGTAGCCAAGGATTGGATTTGTTGAACTCTAGCCCTCTCTGGATCTCATAAGGGTCCAGGAGCCACCATTTATCTTCATGCAGATAAAGGAGTTTCTCATCCGTTTCTAGCAATACATTTCCACTCTGTTTTCCTTACCTTCCTCTGTCCTTTGCTTTCAGCCCTCCTCTGGTCTGCTTCGGGTAACTCTCTTTCGCTGCGTCTTTTTTACGTTCCTTACTCGCCCTGCTCCTTTCGCCCCTTCCTCATGTACCCTCAGGCATCCCTAATTAATTGCTTTATCAATGTGATTCTTCGGGGTTCCAGTCTTTCCTGACTTCTGCTGTCCTATCGGCTTATGTTTCTACCCCTTTTCCACCCTGTGATTCCGGCCTCTGACACCGAGTCTGCCCATTTTTTTTTATTCCACAAAAAGGCGCAACACGACAGTGCTCCCGCCCAGTGCAGCCAGTTGCTGCGTGCTGAGGCTTCTCTAGTCCTCCGCTTCCCATAAAATGTGGTAGTTAGGCAATAGGCCAACGATTTCAAGGGCAGTATGTCGTCGGAGCTCATGCCGAGCATAGCGAACACCTTATCCCGGGGATCGGTGGCCTCGTGGCCATGGTACATGTCGAGTAGTCCTCCAGGGGGGAGATGCCCGGAGAAATTCGGCCTGTATGGTCCATTTTGTATTGGGGACGGAAAATTGACGGCTTCATCAGGTAGGTCACTGAGAACACTTGATTTCGAACGGCTGGAAGAGTTTCCAAGCGTAAGGAAAATGCGTATCCGTCCATCTCCATGTTACCACATATAATGCGCAAATTCTGAGCTGCGGCCACTTCCCGAAGCACCTGTAATTGCCGCGAAGATTTGTCAGCTCATCTTCTCGTAGATCGGAGCCGAAAAATATTACATGGTTCCTTACCCAGTGCGTCGGAACCACTTTTTGTTAAGCAGCGCACGAACAGCTTCCTCCTTGTCGCTAGCGAGAGGTGAAGACTTTTCGCCCGCTTCACGTATCGCTTGGAATGCCTTGTGGTCAAGAGCTTCGGCTTCCCCAGGCCAGACAATTACACGGTTTGCCTTCGAGTAGATCTCGTCATAGACCGGACTTGGTGTCCACGCTCTTCCACGTCGCCCTGGTTAATGCAGACAGCATCTACCCACATGACCCGCCCGAAGAAGCTATCTCGGAGCTGTAGCAATGCGCCATGGAGGTTCGCTGTGATATCTAAACGGCGTCCGCCGATGGAAATCCAATTTGGACGTTCAGAAATCGAATTTGGCTTTTCCGATTCGTATCAACAGTACGACAAGGCCTCATACAGAGAGGCGCTGTTGCCCATGCTCTGGATAGGATAGTCGATGAGCTGGCATTTCAAAGGGACATTGCGCTCTCTATCCGGCAAGAGATGAAGCAGGCGAATGTTACCGTCCGGCAGCTTTGGATAAATGAACTTGGTGCCGGGAGCGTCGATATTGGCGGAAGTCGTAGAATACCCCCCCGTTGGTTCCAACGCCGCCGACTCCGGTGCCAGCCCTACGGGCACGAATGGAAGCGGAGCTGGCGATAGCGTGTCTGATATGTGGCTATCACGCGGCCGTTGCGGCCATGGCAATTCTGGGCGTCGTTGGCCTGGTATCGGTGGCGAGTGGCGGGGCACCACGATGCCACGAACGGCTCGCAGTCTAACTTTGTTTCCTTGCGCCGCAAACGGGTGCCTCCCTGCTTATTCGGCCCTGTAAGTTCTGCGAGAGACGTGCTTGCATGGGAGCCCCAACCTCAACATACCTATTGGATGTGTAGTGCCGAATCTGTGAGGTGTGAGGTGGGTTGCCGCATTGCAGGAGATGCTCGGTCGCAGCTCGGACATGTACTGGTATAATACTGTGCGGCACCTAATTGCTGCTAGTATTGTATATATCATCCCAAATTTCGAGCTGGGGAACTATGTACCATCCCAGGTTCCGAGCTGGGATATTATGTACCATCCCCAAATTCGAGCTGGGGTATTTCGTATCGTCCCAAGCCATGTACCGGTATATTCTGGGCCAAAATTCGGGACCGTAACCCAGGATTCGGGCCTATTGTCGCCACTTAGCAGTTTCCAACCGCACCAACACTATATACCAGTGAATTCCCGCACTCCAAATTCTGGGACAGAACTTTCCAGCTCGCCCGAGTTTGTGACCCATTTGGTTTGGAGGTATATACATACGTAAAACTCTGCACTTTATACCTAGAGCTTACTATACAATATGTTAAGCACTCCAATCTCTTTGCTGCCTGGCAGAACCCATCCTAAAGAGTGTTCACGTTGTGTGCTGCCAATTCCCCAGAGCTCCACACCTGCTCACGGGGGCTCACTGGGCGAGCCCTGTAAGCACCATGAGCCGTGGAAACTTGGAGCAAGGTATACCCAGGTGGCTATGAGTATAAGTGCAACTGATGAAAGCAATCCAGTAAGTGACCTAGTTCCTCACGCAAGTAATAAAGCTCACTATCTATTATTTTTATTAAAGCTCTTGGCTAAAGCAACCTGGCTGGTGAACAAACCAACTCTCTGAGGGCTTGCACGACCTCCAGTTTCACATCACACCCCCGCCGGCGTACTGCCTTGCATCTTGGACCCCAGGTTATAGTATTATGCTATACAGGGCTGTGCAGTAAGCTGCACAGCACTGTTGTGCTGTATATAGTGGGCCACCTATGTCCCAAAAAACTGGGACCTCGCGAAAAGTTGCCATTTCAACCGTAGAGTACTACCTATTCGTCTAAACCATATTTGGCGATATCTCTGATTGTTTCCTGAGTAGTGCCTGAGCAGCGCCTGAGCAAGATGGCTAGGGGTGGTATGGGTGACAGGGGCTGGTGAGGGCAACTTTAGGGTAAAACAACAAAGTGAGCTACATCTATAAAACGGACGAGGAAGATTACGATTTCGGGGAGTTTGATACGGAGGAGGACGTCAGATACTCTTCGCATCGGCCACTCCTGAAGCTCCTCGAGAAGGATAGTGACAACTTGATTCGCCGCGACCACTGCGAGAGGTTTCACAGTCCGCTTTAGGCAAACCCTTAGCTGTGGGCGGGTTCGATGTCCTAATTACGGTTCCATTGGTTAGAGCGGCCTCCAATGGTCACGTCGCGGTTTACTTGAACAAGTAGACTTTAACGTCGACAATTTCAAGTCTTCGGTCATTGGGAAAATGCCTCGGACGCAGCTCAGATATCACGAAGAGGTCACAGTCAAGGCCGTTGACGGCGAGTTCCGTATCAAGCAGCAGCTTATCATCGCCACTAGCAAGTTTAGTGCTGGCTCGACACCCACGACTCATGATCTCGCTGTTCTTGACGGGCTTCTTGACATGGCAATAAAGAGTGGTTGGTCACGTCCCGAGGCACTCAGCATCGCCTTGAAACCCAGGGATTTTCTCTTCAAGACCATGTGCAGACCGACAGACGCATCTGTCGTCTGCCACAGTCTCCAACATGCCCGGTCGGCCACAAAAACTTCCACAGTTGCTATCGGGATGATAGTTGGACGTGCAGGATAGATTTATACTGTCCTGCTTTGGTGATTCTGTATAATTTCGAGGCTTTCTCATATCACATCCCTGGCTCACCTCCAGTCCCTGATCATATGCATGCGGACTTCATCCGTTCGTATAAGTCTTTTCAAGGATTTCCTGCGTCTTCTTTCCCAACACAGGCCAAATCAGCCGTTCATGACTCACGCGTCTCAGCCCCGTCGATCAAATAACTACCAAACGCCTTGGTGGGAACCTTCCTTTCAAACAAGATATCCAACTCCTCGTATGTCCTTCCTTTGGTTTCTGGCACGCGCAAGTACGCCCAAACAAGACAAAGCCCGGCCAATCCGCCAAAAAGAACCCCAGTTTGCCCTGCATATTTGCCTGATCAGGGTTAATCATGTAGGGGATGGCCACCGTCATGACACACCCCAAGGCTCCCTGAGAGGCTGTCGCAAGCGCGATACTCTTCGATCTTACGCGCGTAGCGCTCGCCTTGGAGATGATGACGAAACAGACCGGGCCTATCGAAAGGTCGTAGAAGAAGTTCCAGATCAGCATGAGAGAGGACTGAGCCCAGATGACGCTCGTTGGCCTCCCTGGAACGCAGTCCAGGATGCCGATAACGAGCTGTAGCAACACGAGCAAGGCGAGACCCGAGTTGTATATCGTGCGCCGACCGAAACGAATGATAAGCGGCCACGAGGCCAGTGTCCCAACGAAACCGACAGCTACGGGAGGTTAGCAGATAGGAAGTTGAAGGGACAGAAATGCAATTACTAAGAAACCTAATGCCTATTGAGAAGGCATCCTCGGTGGCAAGGCCGGCGAGCCGAAAGAAATAAGTACCGTAGTTGATTAAATAGATCCCGCTGAGCACCTGAGTGCAGTAAACACCGACGGATATCTCCGTTCGCCGAAGATTGACCCCCCTGAACCGCCCCAGTATGTACTACCCATCTCGAGCTCCCTCTTGAGGCGATTAGTTTTGGTAATGACTGTAAGAGTCTGTTTGACGTTGACTTTGCCCGAGGCCAGCCTTCGTAACACAGCTTCGGCCTCGTCCATCTTTCCTTGGCGTACCAGCCACCAGGGGCTCTCGGGAGCCCAGAGCAGGCCAGGGATGATGATGGCGCACCAGAACCACTGCAGCGCAAACGGGATGGAGTAAGCCCAGTGATCGTTCAGCTTGCTCGTGCGGCGCAAATTCCGTTTGCAAGGAGCTGGCCCATGACGAAACAGAGGTTGACATAGCTTGTAACAATGCCACAGATCGCCATGGGGCAGACCTCAGACCAGTAGGCGGGTGCGATGGCTGCGTAACATCCCAACACAAGACCACCAAGCAGCTCGCCGACAAGGAGAACTTCCAGGGACCGCGCGAAGAACTGGATAACTATGAACGCTACCATCAATATCACGCAAGTCCCAAACGTCCATCTCCTCCCATATCGTTCCATAGGGTAACCGCCAAGAAGGGCGCCAAGAACTTGCCCAACAGGATTTCCCATCGATAGTCCTGTCTGCCATGGCGCATTGATGATGTACTGCATCTGCTAGACGGGTACCCTAGGGTAGAAACGTGACACGGAGGTCGGAGACGGCTTACAATTCCATCAAACAGGTATCCAAAGTCTTTCTGAAACTGAGGCGTAGCGTAAAGGTTTCCAAGAAGCTGTAGGTCGACTGCCAGCATGATAACGCCCAACGAAACGAATGCGGACCAGCCAATGGCAGCTAGGTATAGCTAGCACGCCTGCAAGAAAGTGAGATTATGTTCTAACTATGTGCCTTCCTCGGCGCCATCCACGATGAAGGCGCCGGGCTTGGTATCGTCCGGTCCCGCGACTGGTGGGGAATCGTCTGTCTTTCCCATGATGGAAGTGGCTCTGGAGGCGCTCACGGATAGAGGTGATGCAGCGCCCCTGTGGCACTCGACCCTATCGCTATCAGGCTGCAGGAGAGGGGTTCGCTCGGAGCAGGACGAGCTGCCCGGGGCGTGTGGAGCGGCCATCGTCTGGGTATTTATTGTGATCCGACGGCGTTACCCCGCCGGCACGTTGTAGCGGCGTGCCAGTCGTCTGGCTATCGACCTCTGCGCTGACACGGACCTGGCGACTGGGAGCTGCCGATCCTCGAGGGATTCCTCCCGCGTCCCTCGTTCCCCTTTATCTGCCGGTGCGTCTGGTTGCAACGGCAATACCGCGGTGTAACCCAGTCGCGGGCACTGTGAGTGGTTGGAGAGGATGGAGTGGGCCGATTCAGGCTGTCATCTGCACAGAGGACACCAGATTCGAGCACCAGCAGTGAGAAATCGGCGGCTCTCCTGCACACCTTCCCTTCTTATCCTGTCTGCGGCCTAGACCGGCGGAATAGAGCGCTCAGCTCTAGGATGTGATGTTGGTTGTCGAAATGCCAGCGAGGCCGTTCCCCGCTTTCGGCAAGGGCAAGGGTTCCTGTCGTCAGGGGGGTGGGGCGCCTGCTCCTCAATTTATGGAGCCCAATTCATTCCAGTCAGTCGTCGGATTTGCCCTCACGGCCGGATATTCGTGGAAAAGGTCCAACAAGCTAGAGTTAGGGTAAGCCAGCCCTATATCTACACAGAAAGAGAATACCTACCTTAGTTTATATACAGTATATATAATTGTCTCTTGCTGCCTCGCATGCGGACCGCTAAGGTCAATTTTACGGGCGGATGATGGCAACGGAAACGAGACAGATTGGCCACTCTAATCTTCAAAGGATTCATGGCCGCATCGCCCATCGACTCCTCTTGCGGGCCCGACGCCCCTCCTCCAACCAGTGCCCACATGCAATCGTCATGTTGTAAATCGACGTCCACATTAATTTCCTCAATCTCCACACTTGGGTTTCCGCTCGCCACAAGTTCTTCTCGTCGCCACGGATGCTTGACATAACGCTATTGCGCTAGCCGCTGCGCCGAAAGATTCCCTGACCGCAATTTTAGTGCAAGAAGCGTTGAGTAGTGTACAGATAAAGCCAAGTTAGCCGCCCTCCCCTAGATGCTCCCAGCCTTCGTTTCCCCGTTAGCGCTGCCGTTAGACGATGGACTAGAGTTGGTTGACGCCGAGCTGTTGCTCGGGGTATCGGAGCCAGTGCTCACGGCGCGGTAGCCATCGGCAGCCAGCTTCGGGGTTCTCCGAGTCGGGCTTTCCTGACGCCGTCTCTCTTCTTCCTGGCTAGACGGCAGCACCGGATCCTAAGGCCACATCATCCACCTAATGATATTACGCGCCACACTCTTATCCTAGGTGGTCGAACCCCTGCCGATGAAAATAGACCCTCGGTACGTGAAGTGGACCTTGGGGTGACGAGGCTGTAGAGACGCAGGCGGTCTGGCTAACGCGCGCATAACAACCTTGATAACCGATCTTGCACATCGAGTTTCCATCCATCAAAATGTTCTCGGGCGTTCCAGGCATACTGTTTGTTCATCTGACGGCAGAGCAAGACTGGCCAGTATCTCACTCTACAAGATACATGGGTGCGGGGCGTGTTCTCCCTTGTTCCTGTCCGACATGATGGCGGTCCAATGGCCAAGTCGAGCCAGCGTAACGTATTCCCCGCCCCATTGTTTCCGAATCCCTAGTCGCTCGATCACCCACTCGCCCATGACCAAACCAAAAGACTTGGGTTGAGGCTGGCCGAGATAGCCTTCCAGCGGGTCCCAGGCAAAACTAGGAAAACAAAGATAAGTGCATGTACGCGTCGCGGAAGAAGAGCGAAAAGGAACAAACACACTATCGGTAGTCACCAAGACGCGGCCAGCACCGTTCCTCCACGTAGCCCTTGGCAGAGAGCCAGAACGTGGTAAATGCATCGGCCCACATCCCACTGTCCATGTTATCTACCTGTATTCCACAAGCGTACTTGGGGGCTCGGAGAGCTCTGTATTGGAGAAGGGCATCGTCAAGCCCAGGAAACGGAAGCGTCGGTGCTGCCATGGGCTGGCTCGAGCATTGGAGGAGGGAGCTCATCGCCGCGACGTCATTAAAGGGATAACTACCGCGTGTCACAATCTTTGTGTCCCCCCCTTTTTTTTCCCTCCTTTCTCTTCCCTTCCCCCCAGAGTGCAATAGAACCCAGTTTACGATCCAAGTTCAATCTCGATTCCCGTTTTCTCATTTACTAGGGTAGGTAAACCGTACTATCTTAAACCCTTGAGTTAAGGTAACTCGTACCGTTCTCTATAGGTTTGTTTCGTCTGTTCCGGATAACGACTATCTAGACACAGGTAGTACAGGCTGGCTCCGTGGATCCGCACAGCCGTCGCCACATCCCAGGTCTTCATTTTGCCGTGGTCTGACCCGGACGCAATGAGCTTGGATCTGGGGAGAATGGAATAGAATTAACGGAATAGAGTTCTGTTAGGACTAGGCGCTTTCCTACATCCCTGTCGGTCCAGCGCTAGCCGCTTTCATGCTCTCCCCTAGTAGCTTCGTTATTGCCTCATGTCCAATCTTGGTAGCTATGTCCAGCGCAGTCTCCCCTTGGTTGTTCAGAGGTCCAACTACAGCCCCATGTTCCAGCAGCAGATTGACCACCGACTCGTAGCCCAGGCCAGCAGCCATATGTAATGCAGTATTCGAAAAAGTATTCTTCGCCAACACGTCGGCTCCATTTTCCAGCAAGAGCTTAACAGTCTCTGCTTTATTTTGTCCCGCCTTTCTTGCCCAGATCGCGTGATGTAGTGGTGTATCCTCTCCAATGTTGACGTTCGCTCCGTTCTTCGCTAGCAGACGCACCATTTCAGCATGCCCACGAGAAGCAGCAACAGATATCGCGGACATCTGACTAACGTTCATCCCATCGATCTCAGCACCCTTCTCGAGCAAGCATGCGGATAGGGCTACATGGCCCTCATTGGCTGCTATGTGTAGTGCTGTCTCCTTAAGCCGGTTCTTCGCTGCAATATTAGCCCCGTTATCGAGGAGTAGTCGAATTGTTGTCTCGTCTCCCTCCTTGGCCGCAGCAAAGAGCTGCGAAGTGGCTAGCCAGGCTTCAGAATTTGGCTGCCCGTCGAGGTGATCAAGCAGCAGCAACACGATGTCTTGGTGGCCGTTCCAGGCTGCCAATCTCAGCGGCGTCTCCCCCTTATCGTTTGACATGGTAGCATTCGCTCCGTTCTCCAATAGCAGTTGTACGGTCCTAAGATGGCCGTTCTTAGCCGCTTCATGCAGTGCCGTCTGCCCTCCTTCAGCCTTCGCTTCAACGTCAGCTCCATTTTCGAGAAGGATTTGCACGACGGTCTCGCGTCCCCACTCGGCGGAATTGTGCAGCGCCGTCACTCCCCATTCGTTCCGAGCGGTAACGTCAGCCCCTTTCTCCAGTAGCAGGCGCACCACTGTCTTGACTCCCCGCCACGAAGCTTGGTGGAGCGCCGTTTCTCCGTTGTCGTCCCTCAAAGAGACGTCCGCACCATTCTCTAGCAACAGCCTAACGACGTCATCCCGGTCTTCCCGAGAGCACGCAGCACCCCAGAGCACTGATCGACCGAAATTGCCAAGGGAGTTGACTTGGAGTCCCTTTTCTAGGAGCAACCGTGTTACTTCCACACTCCCGCACTGGGCCGCAAGAAAGAGTGCCGAATTCTCTCCATTGCATTTTACCGAGATATTTGCGCCTCTTTCAATCAATAGCTTTACCGCCGCTTCTTTTCCATGCCAGACAGCCTTGCCTAGCGGGGTGAAGCCGGCGATGCCCTTCGCCTCTAAGTCCGCCCCTTCCCTCAGAAGTAGTGCGATTGCCGCCTGGTGACCTTTTCCTGCTGCCCAGTGGAGTGCTGTCTCATTGTTCGAGGTCGCGGCATCGATATCGGCACCTTTTTTGAGCAGAATTTCGAGCACTTCTTCATGCCCCGCCCCTGCCGCCCTATGCAGAGCCGTCGCCCCCGAGGAGCCATTGCCAGGTATGTCCGTTGCCGCGTTGATACAAGCGCCCGCATCGAGTAATAACTGCACTACTGCCGCGTGTCCTCTTTCTGCAGCCATATGCAGTGCCGTCCAGTCATCCTCATCCTTGGCTGCCACGTCGTCGCCCGCCTCTAGTAATGTTACGGCCAGTTCTTCTAAGCCGAAAAATGACACCAAACAAAGCCCAGACATCAGAATCGGGAAACATTCGTGGTCATATTCCTGTTCGGCCACAACCTGAACGGAAGCCGCCACTGCTGTCCGCTGCCGTACAAACTTGATGATTTGGGCTTTTGTAGTTTGCTCGAGTCGGCCGTGGGCATGATCTCCCCAGTGTCGAGCCGCGTAACGGAAGAGTGGGTAGAGCACATCAATATCCCACTCTGGGCACTGCTCCCTCGCGTAAGAGTGGAAGGTATACCACAAGCCGCGTTGCTCGGCCCTCTCGGCCAGAAACTGTTCAAACTCGTCGCGTTCAAATGACAGGTACACGAGACAAGTCTCTGCGACGGTTTTTTCGTGGCGCAAAAATGTTTCGACATCCTGCCTCTCGAATCTCCGTTTGAAGTACTCCTTGGTAGTGTAGTGGACAAACGCTATGGTATTGCTATCGTGGTGGAGAGCCACGATGCCGGCACATACCGAGATTATGACCTCTTCATCAGGCACAAAGTCCTCGTTCAACTTTGTAGCCTCCGGGTCGACTTCAGCTGCCAGCTTGGTAGCCAGGGCGTGGCGGAGTTCTTGGAGCGTCAGAGGTCGGATAGCGTAGTAGAGCCAGGTTAAGGTATCTTGGGCCAGCGCGACCTCTTCCTCGTCTTGAGTTTGTATTCTCGTAATGACGTCGTCGTATGCTTTGTCTAATTCTTTTAACCCTTCAGGGAGGTTCTTTAACGTCCATTCAAGCGTTCCAAGAATGCTCCTCGTGGCTAATAAGTCGATGTGCATCCGAGCAAGCAAGAACCTGGTAAGAATCAGCACCAACATGGGACGAGAGTATTCCAAGAGAACCTACATTCCCTCGGCCTTGCGTGCGACAGTCTCGACAATATTTTGTCTCAGGGCAGGCTTCTTTCTGATGTGGCGACTCAAGTTCTCCGAACCGTTGATGCGCGCTTCGAGATAGCCCTCGATGGCCTGTTTGCTGGCATGGATCTCCAAGCGTGGATCCGTCGCAAACTTCAGCTCGATTGCTGGTAAATCTCTGGAAGTGACCAGAAGCTGGACTTTGTGCGGCAGTCCTTTGAGTTGGTCGAGAAGCTTGTCTCGGACGTCATCAATCTCGCGATGGGGACACTCGTCGAGCCCATCGACAACGATATAGACTTTGGAAAAGCCACCGACAACCATTTGGAGGAACATGGAATATTCTGCAAAGCTCAGATGAATGCCTTTTGGGCTGTAGCGATTGTAAAGCTCGGTCAGCTTGTTAGTGACATGTAAGCTTTGCACATAAAGCTGGTGCAAGATGCTCGCAATGAAGTTGGTAACTGTGAGTAGCGCGTTGCTGTAGTCACAATATATGTACGCGGTTCCGATGCCAGGCTGTTGAAATTTCGTCTCGAGGTGGTTGATAACGAACGATCTGAGGCATATAGGAGTTAGGTGAGCGATCGCAATGCACGTGGTGACTACCTACGATAGAACAGTCTTTCCGACACCAGCTAAATGTCTGTCAGTCTAGATAAACTAAACGATCATCTGTGAACGGGGTTTCATACGCTGTCCTGGGCACCACAGTATCCTGTCAGTGCTGGAAAGCCAGTTTCTGAAACTTTGGGTGCCCTGCAGCCATTCCCATGTCCCATCTTGCCGGCTGTCCAATTCGAAAATGTCACGTTGTCTTCTCTCAAATGTGTCGAGCAATGGAGAAAGCCACTTGTAAAGCCCCTGGAGGTATTCAGCTGCAAACGATGATGTGCCAAATCAACAATTGTTTCTTGAGACCGAAATCTTGAGTGGTAGTACTTACCACCATAGACGGACTCTAGCGTGTCGATTTTGGCGTCAAGGTTTGCCAAAGATGTTCGAATGTTTCTGATTCCTGAATTCGTTTTATCCACTCCAGCCGACAGAGCTGTGAGCTGTCCAGAAACGACGTCAAATCTGTGGAGGGAGATATTGCTAAGACGCTTTTAATACTCTGGAAAGTCTCGTCACTGCGACTTTGAAGGGACATGAAAGATGCTCACATGTCAAGGACCGTCAGAGCCAAATGTAGGTTGTCTCGCAGATCTCCAACAATCTCCTGCAGCTTGACCAAGGTACTTTTCTTGAAGGGATATAAAATCCTCCAAGCTTGAGACCGAAAACTCTCGCCAACGACATCGGCCAACTGGTGACGTTGGATCTTATGGAGCTTTTTCTGCAAGTTGGTGATTCCGTCTTGGCAGAGGGCAATACTGTCTTGGACCTTGGCGAGAATCCCTGTTTGGAGGTCTCTGTTCTCGAGCGTTGACTTGATGAGCAGGAAGACTTTGGTGAGATCCTCTATAGAGGTGTAGGTTGTCATAACTTCACTCTCGGCGTCTTTCCAGGTCCCGTAGTAGTTCAGCAAGCCTTGGCAAAGCTGGATCCCTAGAGACACAAGCCCGGCTGTACCAGACGCAATTCCAAGTGCTTCTGCCATATTGAGGGAGGTAAGGGGAGTTGAGCTAGCTGGTTTGTCCAAGGAGACGAATAGAAAATATGCATGAACTGCACTCGCGTAAATTTAACCAAACACCATGCGCGACATGGTAGTTTTGGGACTCAATAATGAGTGGCAGGACACTGTTGCAGGGCAGCTTGGCGGACTTTGAGGCGAGGAGAAGTTGAACTGAACTCAAACTCGAAGCTTTCTGCGACAAGAACGAAGGAAAGAAAATGGTGGGGTGTAGGGGTTACCTTGCGGAAGGAAAAGCGGGGTCGATGTCAAGGGCCGTATGCGGAGAGCGGGGTGCAGTCGTGGAAGCCGCTGTATCCGCTATACCATTTACGGCTGCCGCTAAAGCTGCATCCAACATTGACCTCATGTAATTGATTGCACGGTGTCGATCAGCGGCCGGCGATAAGATAAGCCTATCTAAGCGCGCTTGGAGCAGGGCGCCCACTAGAGCAACGGACCCAGCACCCACTAGATGAGCGAGTCTGCGCAGATTACGGAGTCGGGGAAAAAGGGCTTACGGCTTGACATTGGGTCACGTGCAAGGTGTGTTTTGCGGGACTTTTTATAATTCTAGGAAAGTCAACAACGCCAGGGCGTGGTTGAACAACACCACTCTTGCAGCCACAGCGGCCAACATAGGCCTTGTCTCGTGACCGTGACTGCCTTGGCTCTCTGAGCATAGTAAGACGAGCTCGCGGTGTTGCCAGCGCGTGCAAGCACCCGCGTTGCCTGGCCCAGAGATCCACGAAGCGAACATCTATTCTACGACCAATACGCCCAGACGAAAGCGGCTGCAGCGCCCTTTTGCTGTGAGCGGAGCAGGGTGTGTGGTTTTGCCTTGTGTTCAGTATCTCAGCTCAAGGGTAAGATTTACCTACTTTCGTGGTGAAGAAGAGAGGAATGGAAACCTAATGGGGGACGTAAACTGGGTTTTATGTGATTTTATGGGGGAAGGAAGATGAATGAAAAGGAGTTAGGTTGGGCGGGGGGCGGTTCCCAGTTTGGGCTACCTATATCCCAAAACCTAGGACCTCGCGAAAAGTTGCTATTCGAACCGCATGGTACTGCCTACTCGTCTAAACCATGTTCAGCGATTTCTCTGATCATTTCCTGAGCAGCGCCTGAGTAGCGCCTGAGTAGCGTCTGAGCAAGGTGGCTAGGGGTGGTGCGGGTGACTGGGGTTGGTGAGGGCAACTTTAGGGTAAAACAACATTGAATGACAGCGCTGGCCCAGATCCCCTCTCACCTGTTGACAAGATTGCAAAGTAAAAAACACTCACCCCATGACAATTTTGCCGGCACCAGCTGGATTGGGCTTGTCAGCCAAAAGGGTCCAGAGCATGTGAGCGAGCTGAAAAGAGACTTGCCATCCCCAGGACACCAGACGGTCGAGGTCTGATCGATATTGAGCCATTTTTAGAAGGTTCAAGTATCTTCCCTCGGCTTCTTCATTTCCACCAGACTCACATACAGAACACCGCAAGACGATGAGTTTTATGCGAAAGTTACAGGGGCAGCATTCATCTACTGGGATTACAAGATCCTTTAGGGGAGTAGGCAAAAACTCAACCTTAGGAAAGGGTGGTGCTCTATGATTCATCCAGATCCTTACAACCCGTCCGGCGGAGAGAGAAAGTTATGCAGTGAAGCTCGATGCATGAGCTACCTGCTTGTGGGCCTGCCACACCTTCCGATGTCAAGGAGTGCGACTAGAGCCTCCGACGACTTTGTCGCCTGCCCTATTTCTACTAAGAACCTTGACTCCATTATACGAGCACAGTGCCTTGGGTTGCCCTACGGTTGAAATGAGTTTTAAACTGCTTCGGTTTATGTATGTTCTCTGGCGAATCTAGAGAGCATCTTTTTATAGTTGTAAGGGGTGGCAATGTGGGTGGTAACTATGCCCCATACTGAACTTGCCGCGGCAGTCCAGCTCCCATAACCACACCTTTCTTTGTAGGATATAATCTTACTCATCAAACTGTTTGGCTAGCGTCTACGGGCCCGTATTTAGGGTGTAGGTGATGGAGCAATAGGTTTTCTATGTCTTGTGGTCAACTCTTGGACAATGCTAACCACGTTTGACACAAAGGGGAAGAAAGAAGAAGTCAATTCAGGAAGACGCCGTTGCACCCCATTCAAGCGGCCCAGTTGTACCTGAGGCTCCAGAATGACCCTCACAGCCGCCAAGATTTTAGATAACATCGCATGTCCCACACAAATCTGCTCGGCAAATCACTGTGAGTCTGCCCACCCCATCTACCCCGTCTTCCCGGCTCCCATTTCGGCCCTTACCAATGTAGGTAGGCCATCTTCCGCACTAGTAAAACTATTTCGGGACCGAGGTATACACCTATTGCCACAAAGTTCCCAGTGTCTGAGCAGGCTCTAGGGAAAGCCTCGTCGCTGTCCTTAGCCAAACTCGTCGGCGCTCGAATGTTGTCCTCCAATGGCTGGATGCCAGCGTGATCAAACTAATGCATCTGAAATACACCCGCAGCAAGGAAAACTAGATGGGAACATAACTCCTTTTGCTCCACACCTCGGGTAAACGCGATGGCCAACCTCAGAGATATCGTTGGGGCAGAAAGGGGACTTTTATAGCATATCCAAGCATGCCCTTGGCCATCTTCAACTTTCAGCCCCTGTTTGCCGCCCAAATGCAGCTGGACATTAAACAAGGCAAAAGAGGGCTTAGGAACACCAAACTTGGGTGCCTCCACACCCCAAGAACGGGCAATAGATGAAATGGATAGAACGATACGCTGAGGGGAACTGTTGGCCAAGGCCTCCAAAAAAAAAAACATTACACTCTTCAATGCTATCGAGGCTGACAACACACTTAGATGGGGTAAGAAAAATAATAGCATTCAACCTCTTCTCCCATTTTCTTCGAGAGAGGGGAGGGGAGAGAGGCCGGGGGGCGGGGGGAGGGACCTTCCCTCGCTTATGGCAAAAGTGGCTGAGAACACCTAATAGGGGCGGGTGTCATCACGACCTGCGCCGTAAGCTAGACACCAGCGGGCTGGTCGTGTCTTCCCAGCGTGGGGTCACCGCCGTGTCCAAGGTTGCTGGTTTCGACATTCACCACAGCAGGTCGCAATACCATAGCAACTTGGAAGCTGCCGTCGGATCACGGGAGCAACCCTCCCTCGTCGGTGGGCTGCGTGAAGCTTTGGAGCCCGTGGCCGACCTCCCGTTCCTCGGCTGGATCGGCCACAAGCAGGTCGGAATGGTGGCGGGGTCCGTCGGTTCGGGCCCAACCGCTCCACACGCCCTCCTGGTCGGCAAATCGAGTAGCGATGTCCTCGACTGACGGGCCCGCTAACCGGCTCTCCTCCTCCTTCCACTCTCCCCCGGCAGCCCCGTGGGATTCCTCCTCCTCCTTAGGGCCGTAGGCGTCTCTCAGTTGCTGCGCGTACAGTCCCGCCGCCACGAGCTCCCGCTCGAGTTCACGCACCTCCGCCACGGTCCCCCTATCCGAAAGCAGGAGCTCGACAGCGCGCTGGTACAGCTGCCGCTCCCCAGATTCCGCCCATTCGCGGCTGGCGATTTCTCGAGGCTCCTCTCCCGTCGTCTCGTTCACAGTGGAGGTGGGTGATCCCTCGTAGACCAAATCGTGCCCCTCCATAAGTGGGATGATCAGGTTGCTCTCGTTGGCAAGCGGCAGATTTTCAAGGAAGCTCACCAGAAGGCCCCGATCCCACCCCTCACGGCTGAGAGTCAGGATGAAGGAATCGAGGAGACGGTCGAGGCGGGAGCGATGGGCCGATGCGTGCACGTTTCCCACCAGCTCGAGAGCGGGGGGGATAGTGGTTTCGGCCGCATCGCCGAATTCTGCCGTGGTCGAGCTTGGGCTCCCTGGCTCCTCATCAGGGGAATGAGCATGCTGAGAGGGGATCGAGGATAAAGCGAGGAGCGCTTTGGCGCTGAGGGTCGGGGCAGACTCCATGATGGCTGTGGGTCGGGCGGGTTGGGTGCTGGGTTCTGATGCCTAGTTTTCGTCAGGGGGTTTTGCTGATTTTCTCTCTCTCCCTCTTGAATTTTGTGTTGAAGACAGACCCACTCCTATCGCCAGGTCGAGACATTGATATAGCAAACATTTTGCCGCCAGCTAGCCAGCCACGAACAAGCAAAACTTGTTCACACCGGGTTGACGCCGAGTATTGCCATGGGTGCTTCGATCCGCGATGTGATGGGCAAACAACTGAACGCGCAGCAAGCAGCTGTGCGATGAAGCCCGGAGCAGCAGAGCTCCGCCGACCGCAGTCTCCCCCCACCATCCGACGCCGCTCGTCGCTCCTTGCTCGGGACGCTCATCCGTTGGCCGCCTACAAATGGGGTGCCTGGGCGACGCACGATGTGATCGGACGGTCGGGGTGGCGTCCTTTGGCAGTATGAAAACTAAGACATTTGGGGAGTACGAGTGAGACAGCTCAAAAAGGTGTGGCCACTGAATTGTCCGCCGCCAATTTTGTTCTGGTCACCGGTTCTGCCACATGATTGCGGGGCTGCGCGACCCCGCCTTGGGTCGGGGTGTACCTTCGCTTTCTTATTCGCTGTGTTGCAACCCCCTATTGGCCATGCAAGCCATGCAAGCCATCGGTGAGTGAGCCCGCGCCCAGCATGTGATTCGACAGCGAGTGAGATCGATGAGATTGTGTGTTTGACGGGTACCCTCGGCGTAGAGCGCTGCGCTATTACTGGCCTTGCACGCCGAGGGCGGAGAGCAGGCTGAGTGGGCCGGACGCGGTTTGCTCTCGCAGAGGAGATCTCACGAATCCTACTGATGCTGAAGTTATCATGGCATTTAGCTTTAGCTTCTCGAGTCAGGGTGCCTGGCGCGGCTGGCGTATCGATTTGCCTTTCTCCTTCGCAATCCACTACCTACCTACCTACCCACGCACCATTCTACATGCTCTCACACGGCTGTTTCGAAACGAGTTAGCACCAGGCGGCAAACTTCTGTGGCGAAAGATCGACAGCAAGCGCTAAAAGTCGTTTTGGAACTAATCGAAGCAAGGTCGCCGGGGAAAGAGGGGCCGGGATATTCTGCCACAATGGTCATGCCCGAAGTCCAAGTAAACGCCTCCCAGTGAGTTTCGTAAAAACCGTGACGTAACTGAACACTGATGCGGCCACGCGCCAGGTTCATGATGCGTAGCATCCCAGCGAGTTCACTGCCTTGCCCGCGATGTGCGTAGAAACCTCCCTTGCCAGAAACATTGGTTGCGTTCAAGAGAAGCCGAGTGAATTATATTCATATAATCTCCTCCACCATTGTTAGCGGTGTTATTCTTGACATCTTCGTCCATGAGGATGCCGCTTTTTTCCTTCTTTTCGCCCTGAGGTCAAGGAGCGGCACCCTCCTGGACCAAGAAGCGAACAGGCGGTATAGTTACTAGGATCCCCTGTAATGTGTTTGAGTCAAGAGAAGAGAAAAGGGGGGTCGCGCACGCTAGCGGGCTCACCCCATCGGCTAGCTGAGGCTGAACCATAGCCGTCCGACGCCGAAACCGGCGTCGCTGCCATCGGTCCGTCCTTGTTTCTAGGGGCGGCGTAGCGCCCGGCTGGATTAAAGCTCAAAATTTTGTCACGAAACGCATTGACGAGGTGCGTTAGCAACGTGAGGGCTGTCTGCTTCATCGATCATCGATGCATTTTATAAAGCTACATGCCAAAGTGGATGTGTCGTTGCCGAACTCAACGGGTTACATCGCGCTGTGATACGGGAATTGATCCGGTGCAATAGGGATGATTCTAGTCATCTGTGTCAAGCTAACGTACATCTTCCTGTCCAAGCTCCGGGTACGGTTTGACCGGTGTGACCTGGAAGAGGCTGTCGCTAGCCAAGGACGCCTGTTTTCGATGTTCAACCTTTCAAAATAATATAGAGGAGTTTGCAATGTGTCTAGGATCGCCATCGGTATGAGCGTCGTTGCCGATGTGTCAGATCTTGACTTCTTTTCCTCAAGACCGTGGGCTCGGGCATGGAGCTATCTTTTTGACCCAAGCCTCTACCAAACGAATCCATATTCATTGGATCACCGAAGGGCGCCACAGATGGTGAGACGACCGGCGGCTAGTCTTGGGCAACGGGATTAATCCGACTGGTTCCTTTACTGGGCATACTGAGCAACTCGTCCAATTCCTTGGTTTTTGTCAAAGACGCCCCGCTTACCATCCTGGTGACTTGTCGATGGACGTGCGGCGGAGGAAGAATACCGAATCACCCGGCAGAGGCATTGAGCAGGGGCTTCCTCCTCGCACTCAGTCGGGACGTTGGCCATTCCCACTTTCGATCCAGTCATCCTGTGAGCCTTTCTCAATTGGTTGGACCATGATTTGGCCCGGAACCTCCGGGTGCATTCTAGCTCATCCTGGATTGATCTTTTGGACCTCTTACCATTTTGGGGGGTCGAGCGGCGCAGCAGCATGCTTTCAAGAATCGGCCTCGCCCGAAAACCTACCCATATTTGCTCAGCGCCGTAACTTCGCAATGGCTCGGACTTATGATACCAAGTTTTACATGGTGTATGCCAGGGATATCTCACCACTGAGTCCCGGCAGCTGCATTTCCAGATCCTTGTCTATCCGCCTCCATCCTGGCATAAAATCCTATCTTACTCAGTTACGGCCTCCGACATTATGCCGAAACAAGGGCTCTTTCCTGGAGTTCTAATCTCTTAGGGACTCCGTCATAGCTATGGGAGATATATAAGTTGCAAGCGTGGTGGCGGATTGCAACGGCTTCAGTCTTCCTCAAGCATCACCATTTGCAATCTCTACTCATCTTTCCAGTTATACTCAACTCATTCGCGAACAGACCACCCCCCTTGAAACGTTGCCTAACATGCGCTTTACCATCGCCCTAGCCTTCTCCTTCGCCAGCACCGCTCTCCATGCCACCGGAGCCGGAGCACTCGCTGTGCGTCAGCAGTGCACCGTCGACTGCGCCTGCTTAGACCAGAATCGGAACAGGTTCTGGGAAGCCACGGAGCGCTGTTGCCGTCCTAATGGCGGCGTGCCGGACACGCCGGTATGGTCCCACCTACTCATCTCCCAGTTTCTCCGCTTTGCTCAGAGCCGGAAAATGGTAAATTGCTAATATGCCTGAGAAAAATCTCTAGCCTGGCGAGTACTGCCGCGGCATTCCCTTTGAAACGGCCGAGACAGGATTTGGCGGCTGCTGCGGTGGCGGTCTGTTTGAATGCCGTCAGCAGATTTGTTCTTAGTGGGCTCGGGGAAAGCTGCAAGTGCCTGAGATCAATCGGTTCAACCAACCAATATCGACATCCGCATTCTTTTTTGTTTTCTTACTGCGAGTAGAGCATCTCGAGTTTCGGGTTAAATAAATACTGGATGGAGCACTCTGTCCAGCTCTCTGACTGTGGCGTGATATCTGTGACAAGCGAGAAGAGAGCCAGCTGTTGAGAGGCTTATTAGCAGGGGACAAAAAATGATGGGTTTCGATAGATTCAGCGTACAGTCAATCTTCACCTGGGATACACTGATATTGCACTTATCGATAGGTACGCAAAAAAAAAAAAAAAAAAAAAGAGAAGAAACAAGAAAAAAAAAAAAAGAAATAGAGGACGCAGCCCGGGTAGCAGGGAAGTTTTATGACGATTTCTGGATTAGAGATGTAGCGTGCTGTAATTGGTGGGATAGCCTAACCAAAGAATATTTAAATGAAATTAATAAAAAATTAAAATACGACAGATGAAGATCTGTCTGTTAATAGGATTAGATCATTCGGAGCCTGAGACTTGTAGAAGAAGCCCGAGACTTCAAAGTCGTGAGTCGGGCCGGGCTCGACGTAGACCACTCGACAGTGAGGGCCTCCAGCTGCGGCATGCACACGTCGCACCAGTGGTGGCCGGGGAACCTCTCGAAGAGCTTCATACCCTCGAGTCCGAGGTTGGTGGACGAAAATTTGAAGCGGCTATCGTCAGCCGTGTGGATGACGGGGTCAGTGTGCCTACCCCTTGGAGGTCACAGACGAGAGACTGTCCCTCAGAGCGCTTGAAGTTGAAATGGGTTAGGGTTCTCAGAGCTGCCTGTGAGTGCGCATCGTCCTCGTCGCTACGGAAGACGTCTGCGCCAAAGCAGGAGGCGTATCAGATCTACGGGCCTGAGACGCACCCGCTCCAGCTACTTCTCGACTTCACGGAGCCGCCCCCATGTGCTGATAATCGTCACAGGCGACGTGTGTGCCGGATCTGGAGGCGTAGTCTCGCGGCTTGCACGCCCCAGCTCCTCCTCCAAGCCCCGGAGGCGCTCTCGGGTGCGCGTCGACGTAGCCGCCGACGTGCGACTCGTCGTAGGCGTCCCAACCGAAGAATGCGAACGGAATGCGAACGGCGCGTGTGTGAAGTCATGTTGTGTAATACCCTCGCTCTGTTGTTGCTGGGGATGACTCGTAAGGGTTTGGAGAGGCATCAAAGTGCGGTCGACGCGCTGCTCAAGCTGGGACCTGTATTTCGCTTGAGAAAGTCAGTCATTGCTTAGTCTAACGGGGATGATGGCGTATTAAGTCTTGCCTTGACGCGGCATGCCCAAAAACCAAATGCCTGCAACAGGCCCCAATATTGCGCATGTGCTGAAAACGTAGGGTGAATGCGGCTTGCAAAATGAGTCTTCGAAAGCGAAAGGGCGCGGCTGGGCATGGTCGGCCTTCGGCTCAGGTTTGGCAGCAATGCGTCAAGTTTGGCACCACCGCCGAATTCTGCATTTGTCTCCGCATTTCAACCAGCCAACCACCTCGAAAAGGCGTCAGAGGCCTCTTCTATGCCCAGGCAGCAGCTGGGCAGCGCTTCCCCCACGAGGGAGTCGAAACCAAGTCCGCCTACGGGAGCGACCTCGAACCCAACCACGACTCCGGCGCAAGTGGCGGCCAACAACCCAGGGCCCAGCCTTTGGGGCAGCGGGCGGCTCTGGGCCGTTGACTCACTAAATTTCCCTGCTCGGTCGCGTCTCCTCCAAGGAGACAGACATTAGGCTGAGGCGCATTGTCAAGGTCGAGGATGGTCGAGCTTCGTGACGTTTTGGTCCACCGCTGCCGGCAATCCACCGAGCTTCTTCCACTCGGGGACCGCGGAGAGAGAGATGCCTGTCGATGTGTCGACGTGTCGGTCGGCTGCCCCGCGTCATCCTCGCACCCCTTGTGCTACGCGCGATGCCTTCTACGACCAGGCTCTCCCTCGAGAACCAGCTACATATCCGTCACGCTTGAAGTCCACACCCGCCCACCGTGGCTCATCTTCGAGGAGCGATCTATTCGGACCGGGTCGTGCGCCGTGGAGCTAGGCGAGTTCAATACCGCGGGGGAAGCACTCAGCGTCACTCGATGAGGAGGGCGATCATATGCAGGCTACTCCCACGCGACACTACACCGATCCTCATCCGCAGCGCACGACGCGGAACTTTACATTCGCCTCGAGCAGCGTTACTGCGGTGCTAACGACAACGATACCGTCTCTCGCCCCGGGCAGAACGACCGGTAGATTTGGCAGATGTCCGCCCTCCGGGAGAAGCTTGCTGCCTTTGCGCACCTAACGTCTTCTTTTTTGGAACTGAGGCAAGTAGCGGGGGTTGAATCGTTGAGGGAAGGGCAAGGCGGTGTTGTTGTAGGTGTGGAAGTTTTGGACGTTTCCTCTAGGAAATGCGGTGGCAAGCAACGAGGATAAGACCGCAATCGTCGTCGTTGCTGTCGTCGCCGTCGGGAAAGTCGTCCTCGGTCTCATCGCGGGATTCCAGCACGGCTTGCCGTCGGCTGAAAAAGGCATCCGTCTCGAGCAGGGCTTGTAAGGCATCTCGGACGGGTTTAGCCGGGGCCAGATCGGGTGGAGGGTGAGGAACGAATCAGCGGGGACGGACGGGGCGGAGAAGGAACCTAGGAGTAGTAGAGTCGATCAGCATCGAGGAAAACAAATATGGTAGGCCCCGCTGCGGTCGGGGCGGTTCTGGAACGGCTGGAGGGGGCTTCCGTCGTCGGGAGGCCGATGCCGCTCGGGGTCGCGTCACCGGACCTCTTTGCGCCTGAAGCCGCGACCTGCCGCCAAGGTCCCCCAGCCGTCTGTGCAGAGGTGCGAAGGGGCAGAGGCAATCACCCAGGCTTTCGGCCTAGGAGGAGATCGAGCACTGCTTCGAACTTGTCTAGCCCGGCTGCGCTGGTCTAACCCGTCATCGACCGCGATGACCTGCTACCGGCCCACCGGCCCACCGTCAACATGCTCACGTCCCCCGGGCTCCACAACAATGACCAAGAATTGGGGTTTCCGCCGGTCAAGACCCGGTTTCCGCCCATTGGACGACGCGCGCCGCCGAGTAGATGGCGCTCATCATGCAGACTTCTAGCGTTAACACCGACGTGATGGGATGAGCCCTTCGCCGTCATCGCCTGCGCAGCTACTTTAAACACCACGGAAGGCAAGGCGATACTTGACAACCTGATTTAACAGCTATCACTTAATTCATGCGTTACGATGGAATTCTACCTTCCTCCCTTGTCCTTACCGTACTGGGGCTGAGTAAAAGCACCAGGCATAGCCCGTCAGGAATAGTCGTCCCCTTAACGCCGACTGAACCTACCTAAGCCTGCCCGCCCTACTAAATCTATGTGCTAGATCTTAGTCTAACTGCTTAATAAATACCCTGTGCCGCCCTTTAATCCGCTTTCCCCAACCTCATGCTGCTAAGCAGATCTCTCGCCGTCCGACCTGTAAAGACGATAAGGTTGTGCTTAAGGTTTGTCATAATGGTTAGAGTGCACCTCCCTTCCCCTTTTTCTCATACATAGAGTGATAACTAACACCATCTCTTAGTTCATAAAGGCATCATGGGCAGCACGAACGTTCACCTCGGGGCCGCGAGGACGCCACTTCTTCGTCACACCCACTCCATCAACCGCACTTGCGACGGGCAAACCAGCTCGAAAACCAGCGGCCGAACCTGCCTGTGAGCCGCGCGCCGCCGCCGAACGAAGCGAAGTCATTGATGCGGAGGTTGAAGGAACAGCGTTCGCAATCGCTTGCGCGGCAAGCACCGAAAAGCTCCTCCTCAGTCACCCATGATGCATGACAAGGTGGAAAGGGAAACAAGCGACGAGGCCGGGCACGACAAAAGAGATCGTGCGGCCCATCCGCTCCGAGTCTCAGGCCCGGTCTGTCTCTACCCCCACGTTGACGCGACGACGAGGTTGTCCACAGGAGGGGGGCAGTCGAGCGGATGGCGAAGGACCATGGAGGGCCCGGCACGTCAGGTTATTGTCCGGGACATCGCAGGGCAAGGAAGGGCGAGCCCCATGGCGGATCAGGTGGGTTGGCTGTTGAATCAAGCGGCCAGTCAAGGCGGCCAGCGAAGGAATATTGGCAAGTGGCAGCGCCGAATAGGTACAAATGATGAACAATACGTCATGCCCTTTTCGCTGTCCGCTGCAGTAACCTCGATGTATAGTCCAACGCGAGCTTGGCGGCGTACGGCATGAAGGCTGTAAGACAGGCTCTCGCTGGTCAAAGTTTTCCTGGTCTTGCTGGGGGAAGCGCCCGCTCCCGACTTCGAGCGTGCAGACACCTCGTTCCTGTAGGCAGTGACCACGATTTCGATATGCCAACGGTTCGGGCTGCCTTCAACGCATAGCCGCGATACCCGCTTGTCCGGCTCAGGAGCTTGGGATGTAACCAGGTGTCGTTCCCGTCCGGGCATTCGGGCTCTTAATGAGTGGGGTTTGGGGTTGGTTGGGGGAAGGGTTGACAATTCCCAACCCCCAAGAGGCCCAACCTGGTGCTGGCCAGTTGCTGCCTCTAACTACAATTTTGTGCAATGGCGGTCACCGACAATAGCAAGAGCGACAAGCTATAAAATAACTCGTCTGAAGCCAGTCACGAAGTGCCCACGCACTCCAATGACGCGTGAAAAGTGCCGGAGCCCTACCCCGCCGCAACAGGTAAATCACGGGATTCGGGCAATTTCCCACACCACAACACTCCGCGCTCCTTCCTGCAGCAACCATTTAACCCCCCCCCCGCCTTCTCCTTTTTCCCTTAATTACTTTTTTCTTTTTTTCCCGCCTCTTAACCTTTACAACCCCTTAGAACCAGTCACAGGACTCAGCGTCCCTGACCGTTGCGTTGCTCAGAAGATCCAGCCTCTTCTCTGTCGAGGCCATATTCTCCGGCACGTTGTTTCCGACGAGGTCCCTCTCTCTTACCTTGAACAGGAGCATGGTGCCGTCCACTGTCCGACATCGCGACAGCTGCACCTAAAGTCTGTAGGGGTCGCACTGGCTCAGCACCGCTTCGCCGTTGACCATCGTCGTGCGCGGTGTCAGCGAGCCCAACGCTGCTCTTGAACAGAGCTTGTTCACGCTCGAACACTGCGCCTTTGGGGGGAGCCGAGAGGGGGTGGCCAGGGTCCGGATGCCTTGCTAGCATTTAGTCCGAGCTTCCAGTTCATCAGTCGCGACAGTTTACCTTCATCTTCAATTTATTATAATTAATAGTTTTATTGGTCCCCATGCAATCATGCTTCGCTTCCCGCGAACAGGTTCCCCAGGAGTGCATGCATATATCCATGCTATCCAAGACACAAAGACCAAGACGTCGATACCGATGGGCGCTAAAGTTTGTCGTCGCAAGTTGGAAGATGTGACGGGCGCTAAGGTTTGTCCTCGCAGGTCGGAAGCTGTGTTCCTCAGGCTCGCTAATGCCTTGAAGGACTAGGCAATATTGGCCTGCGATCGTGGTGTACCCGCCTTCGAGCAAGAAAAGGCACTGAATTTTGTATTTTGTAAGGCGGTGAGTGCTCAATATGGCGGCCTGGGTCAGGAAGAAATTGTGCAACATGGAAAGTCCTCTCGCCGCGTGGCCTATTTGTTTCCGTTTGAAGTCGGTTGATTACTTGCAGCCGTTAGTCGGGAAGTGTGATACAATATGGTCACCTGGTTGGCCACGTGACTCGCCACCTTCCACCACTATATTACTGGCTCTCTGCCACCCTCTCCTTTTTATCTAGAATAAGCAATTCCATCACTCTTTTGCCGAACGGCCAGAAAACGCTCTGTTTTGTGTTCCACAGGAAGTGATAGATTCTCGTAGTCATCTGTCATTAGCGGATCCTTTTAGGAGTCCTCCTCGGTCTGTGGAAGTCGGATGTATATCAGACGTCCGAGAATGTACCCTTGCGTGAGAGGCCCAGAGATCGTAATTGTGCCCCTGAATGACGAAAAACCCAACGGATTATCGTTTGTGGCGGTAATCTGTTCCACACGGGCGACGCCCGAGAGTTTCTCGCTCTTCAGCTCAGCATCCTGCTCTTGAGGGTGCCATAGTCTATATTTCACGGAACACCCCACCGAAGCCCAGGACCATGACTGAGCCACTATTGAAGGTTTCCCCTTAGTAGAATAGTCCGTACGATCCACGAACCAGATAAGGCACCTTAGCGGATCCGAATTCCATATACCCACGGTGCAAGAATCTCTGAGTATTAAGCTCATGTGGCTGGCAATACCGTCAAGAGCGATAAGTCGATCGCCAGGGTTGGTGAGCTGACGTCCGGTGTAGTCTTGCACTGCTCTTCTCCAATGCAAATAACCGTAGCTTAGGGAAATAGAAGGACTGGAGCTCGAGTTTCCGAAGAGAAGGAGCTTGAATGAGCGATCGTCAGAGTCTCTGAACTGTGGAGAGAAGTCGCCTAGAATTCCAACGGGTCTCCGACCTGAGGTAGAATGGTGCAAGCAATCCCAGAATATGCCGTCCTTAGTAATGCTAACGATCCGCTTTGAGAGCATCTTCTCTTGAAAGACCCAACCTCTCTCATCCAGCTCCCCATCTTTCCGGAAAACAAAGTTTCTAGTATCCGACAAGAGCTTACAGGCACGCTCTAAGTGTATAAGATCGCGGCGATTCAAGGGGCTGCTTATCTCCGCTAAGTCGGACAGCTGGTAACCATCTTCACCACCTTTCGCTCAACACGAGAACCCATCGTCAGGTTAACACCGTAACCACCCAGCTTCTCTACCCACAACCTCCCGCAAAAAATTAAGGCAACCCCAAAAACACCTCCCTCATCCTCTCAAAATCCAAACTCCCCAACCCCGTCACAGCATCCCACCCCTCGGCCGCCCTAAACGCCTCCTCAACACCACACCCCACATTCGCCCCCTCCGTCACATCATTAAACATGTCCGGATGCGCGTACAACACCGGGTTGATAAACCCCACCGGCTTCTTCCCCACCGTTAGCCTCGCCTCATTCACAAGCGCCACAATCGACGCGACCACCGGTGTGGCTGCGGACGTGCCGTGCACGGAGCGCCATTTTCCGCCTGTGACCATACGATAGCCGCTTGCGAGGGCGGAGATGTCGGGGTAGGCGCGGCCGGTGGCGTTGAAGCGGGATACAAGGCGGGAGAGGTGAGAGGTCTGGGCGGTGAGGTACGAGTGCACGGCGGAGGCTTGGTACGAAGGGAGGGGGAAGATGTTGCTGAAGCCGCCGGAGGAGGAGCGGGTGTTGTTGTTGAAGAAGCGGCGGTAGGCGACTTCGGTTATGCGCGCGGGGAGGGATGAGGGGGGTGGGAGGGGGGCGGAGGGTTGATTTCGCCAGGCGACAACGCGGGATTTGGGGTTGTACGGGTCCGGAGGGGAAGTTCCGCCTACGGCGGTGACCCAGGGGCAGGAGGCGGGCCAGTTGGGGACGAAGTTACCTGAAGTTGTGGTGTTGGTGTTGGGTTTGGAGGGGTCGGAGCAGAAGCCGTCGGGGTGACCGCCGACGCCGGCGTCGCCTGTGGCTACGAGGATGGTCACGCCCTGGAGGGATAGTTTGAGGAATTCTAGGCACTGACGGGAGAGGTACTCGGCGGGGAATTGGTGTTCGGGCCAGGCGAAGGAGATGGAGATGACGTTGGGGGGGTTGGTTGTGCCGCACTCGAAACCCGCGGTGCCTTTGTCAAGGGGGATAGGGTCGGTGGATGGGTCAAGTGAGCCGCAGTAGTATTCGTCAAAAGCGGCAAGCATGGTGCCGATCTGAGGGCCGGGGAGCTCCTGTGAGCCGACTTGGATGTTGGTGACGGGGAGCGGATGCGTCAGAGCCATAGCATACTCGAAGTCTAGGTTGGCCTCGAGGTTGAAAGGCTCTATCTGCACATCAAGATTCCGGTACCCACCGTTGATGGCGGCCATGACCGGCCGTTGGCCGACCATGTTCGGCACAAATTTGCCGAAGAAGGCGTCGAGGTCGTCGGGACGCCACGTCATCCACGACGGTACGTGTATGCCGAGGGAGTTATTTGGGTGGGGCGCCTTGTCCGGAGAAGGCATGCGGTATAGGCTGCGGAGACAAGCTGGCGTGGTCTGTTGGCGGCACGAAACATCGTTCCCTTCCGTGCCTCGCCGGAGGAATGGCTTGGCATTGGCGGCCTCTCGACGTTGAGGTCGCGAGGTTGCATCGGGTCTTGGCTCCGCAATGATGAAGTCGACATGGTCTCTCAGTCCCGAGGGTACCGGCATCCAGGTGGCAGACTGATCGCTCAGGGGTGCTGTCCAAGAGGGGAATAAGCTGCACAGTCGGCTGCGAGGGACGTGCAAGCTCACTTCATGGCCTTGGTGTGAACGGCGCAATTGACGGTTGGAAATTCCCGCTGTGGTGAGCCACGAGAGCACCCCATCGACAGATTTTGAGCTTGGTGCGAAAAATTGGGCGACTTGAGAAGTAGTCCAGTAAGAGCCGTAAGCGGACGAGACTGGGTCCGTTATTCGGTGGAGCGCTCGGACTGCCTCGTCGGTACGTTGTTGTTTCAGGCCAATAACGAGGGAGATATTGCTGTCCGCTGTTGTCATGGGCACGCCCAATGACAACAGTGTGGACAAGCAGAGAAGCGGAGAGAAAAACGAGAGCATTGCGACGGTGACGCAGTGCGGGGATGGGGGAATCCATTCGACAAATGTGGTGGGCCAACCCTCAATAAGGAGTCCCGCCCATCTTGGCAACTATATCCTGTCTGTACACCACCCCTGCGGTGAAGAGAGGGGAAGCGGACGCCCGAAATTGAGCAAGACGCTCGTTGGATTTCGTAGGATGCGGCGTAGAAACCAGGATACAAGGAAAATTCGATTCCTCGATCACAGCCAAGACTTCTTGGCGGTGGCAGCAACCAAACATATACCCTTGATACTCTCGTTTGGAGAGATCACCATCTTAAAGCCTACGCGACGCGGAGACGGCATAACAGCACTAAGGTTGGGGATGAAGTGTGTTGGTGGCTCAGCACGACCAAAATCACGTCAAAGAGTGGCTTTTACAGCTCCATCGAGGATATCTCCGCCACCTAGGCGCTTAGCGTAGGGGTTGCGAGCCGGATATTCTGTTAGGCCAATTTGACGACCTCGTTCAACGGTCGAACGAATCCCCACACGCCCGCATCTCTGCCGTCCCGGGAAGCGGTCCAAGCCACAGGATACAGCATGTTACACAGATACGAAACAGTGGATTTTATAGATCGGGGAGCTTAAGCAAATAGCAGCAGGAGGAGTTTGATGCGCTGCGGTGAGCCCGCTCCAGTCCGCTGTCCGCTCCAGCATGACTTTGGGGCGACGGGAAACATGACAGCAGACAGACCGGACCGAATTTGTTGTTGGGCTGCAAAAGGAAGAAGAAGAGAGGGCAAGCAGGTGAGATGATGGGCGAGGCAGAAAGACTGAGGAAACTCGGAGAGGGAAAAAAGTATTTAAAGCCTCGAATCGTCCAGGTCGCTAATCTCAGCCTTTTGAAGCCATCATCATCGGCAGCAACTCCTCTCGTCTACGCATTTCTCCAAAGCTTTTGACACCAACCACCTACTCACGCTCAAGACAAAATGCAGCTCTCCCTCTTCACCGCAACCCTTCTGGGCACCGTTGCCTGGGCAGCTCCGGCTCCCGCTCTTGACGGAACCATGGAGCTTTCACGCCGGGTAAGTTGTCCATCTTCTTTCGACATAAACCGAGATGTGCTAACTCAATGCCGGGCAGACTGAGCACGATGCAGCGGCGCTGGCCACCCGTTCAGTCGTCGATACCGCTACCAAGAGTCTTGCTGTTCGATCCAACTACGTGGAATGCCACCGAAACTGCGTCGGTGGCTGCGCTGGAAATCCCAGCACCTGCAAGGCTGTGTGCAACGTCGCATGTGCCAACGCCGGAGAGGTTGAGACAGCCGCCCTCACTGTCCGTGAGCCCACCAACAGTCTTGCCGTTCGGTCCAACTACGTCGAGTGCCATCAGAAGTGTGTCCGTGGCTGCACCGGAAACCCTGGTATCTGCCAGGCTGTTTGCAATGCGGCTTGCGCCAACGCAGGAGAAGCCGAGCACGAAACCGCTGCTCTCGCCGCCCGGGAGGCTCTCGATTCCGCTACCAACACTCTTGCTGTCCGCGAGGAGGGTACTCTGGCTGCTCGGTCCAACTACGTCGAGTGCCATCAGAAGTGTGTCCGTGGCTGCACCGGAAACCCTGGTATCTGCCAAGCCGTTTGCAACGCCGCTTGTGCCAACGCTGGAGAGGCGGAGCATGAGGCCGCCGCTCTGGCTGTCCGTCAATCTATCGAGGCTGTCACTAATAGCCTTGCTGTGCGCGAGGAGGGTACTCTGGCTGCTCGCTCCAACTACGTCGAGTGCCATCAGAAGTGTGTCCGTGGATGCACTGGAAACCCTAGTATTTGCCAGGCTGTTTGCAATGCTGCGTGCGCCAATGCTGGGGAGATCGAGGAGTAGTGGGCCCAGTCGCTTTCTACTCGGATCTGTCCGGAAGAAGGGGCATAAAATGGGTTGGTGAGTATGGGCTGTCTTAATTGGAGCAGCATTTGGGGGAAAGGAAGAGGTTCTTTTTGAGAGCAGTGTCAGATGCTGGTATGGAGGTGGCTACAACTTCAAAAACTGTCGTTACCGAGTTACTCTTCAATTAGATACAAGCACAAGCAAAGCTGTCGCTTACCTGAGACTACCTTACATGAAGGGGGGCTTTCCAATCGGAAATGTCCCAACAGATTGAACTTACCCGCCGTCACGCACTTTCTCCGTTCCAGACGCGCCTATTCAATGCCAGCTCTTCGAGTATCCCCTGCGGGAACGAAACTGAGGAGCGCATCTGTACGATGCCTTATCGTATGTGTGGGGTTCTGAGGAGGGCAAACAGCCCATCTTTATCCAGTCGTACGACAAAGATGACGATTCTTCTACCGTTCCTTCTACCGGGAACAGCCATCGTTTGCTCGTCACGGTAAACCTTCACGCGGTGATTTCGCATCTTCGAGATCGGCTCCTCGAATGCGTTATGTAGATAGATGCCGTCTGCATTAACCAGGAAGACGATGACGAGAAGGGAAGGCAGGTTCAGTTAATGGCTAAGATTTATACTTACGCTAATCGCGTTATCGTCTGGCTTGGAAAGGCGGCAAATAATATCGGTAAAGCGTTTAAAGCACTACATAAGGCCGTTAAGGAACAGCACGTATACTAAACTATCAATAAGCCGACTTAGCATTCGCTCTATTTAAACGGCTATAGTTCCAACGCATTTAAGTACGTAGTAAGATAACGCACAATTAGGTATAAGCTTACTGACACATTAAGTTAAGTTATTTAAGAGGTTGTATTACGACCTGCACCCGACACAGGCCTTGAGAGGACTGGCGCGGGTTAAGACAAAACGTATAGCAGGACGCTAAAGACTGGGTGGGCGTTCCGAAGACGGCTTATTAAGCTAGCACTCCTGGATAGGGGTTTAATGTCACTGTAGGTCGTTATCACTATAATACACAGAGGTGAGTCTGAACAGTAAGTCGCGGGGGGGGTTTCCGGCCCCCCCTAGTTTGCGACCCCTAGCTCCCGTATATAACCCTGGTTTTCAACACTTTTCAACACCTTATAACTCCACCACTACTAAGCCAAAACTAATGCAAACTTACCTAGAGTTTATTAACTAGATAAATGGAAGGAATTTACTACCTTTAGATTTTTAAGATTTTTAACAGTGCTTAAAATAAGAAAAGTAGGATTTACATACTAATTTTCGTGTGCCTAGATTCGTCTCAGATAACCAGGCTGTTATCTTCACCTCCGCCACGCTGCTATATACCCTGTTAAGGATCTATCTAGTCGTCAAGTGCTTCATCAGCGTTGGTCGCTTGCCTGTGTCGGTCCTTGAGACTTCGCAATGGGCCAAATACCTACCTCACTTCAGTTAGGCACCCTAGATACCACAGCTAGGTAGATATTACTACATGGGGGTATCTCTGATGGACAATCCGGTGACGTAACTGCAATGCCCAGACATGGTCCCGCTGTCAACGACACCAGACTCCGTTCCTAGCGGAAGCAAATATTGTGACGGTCGGGATCTACAAAGCAGCCCAGGAACCCGGTACAACAGCCCCGGAGTCCCAATCCAGGAAATACGTCGAGCTGCCTCCCGCGACTAGCCCCGGAACGGAAAATGGAAGGCATTCTGCCGAGATGACCCCCAGCACCTCCTTTATCGAGCTGCCAACTGCAACCCGGATACCGAAGATCCGCAGAGCTGTTCAGGTGCAAGTGGTAAGAAACCGCCAAGACTTCTGTCGCCGCATCCCGCTAGGCGCTCTCGGCCCGGGTCGTTCGCATCATAACACATCCTGAGGTAATTCCATAGAATCACGGCGCATTCTAGAAAATCAACAATGCACGCGCTCGTCACACGTGCGACACCCCACACTATCGCGGGCTCCGCATTCCCTGCAACCGGGATCCGACGATAATATTTCTTGGCATTTCCAGATTCCGTTCATCTATTTGCGACACGCTCACTGGCTCTCCCACCATTCGCTTCAGCGGCAGGTAATTTTTGAATTTCCCACCACACAAAAGCCGACATTCGTTCGCGTGGCGCCCCCGTTCTCCACGGCTTAATTACCCTCTGGGCCGCACAGGATGCTCGCTCCACTGCATCGGAGGATGCGTCGAGGCTGCACCGAGCTTGGACATGGCGTCCGGGTCATAGGGTCGGCATCGATGGTACCGTGGTAGCCGCTCAAATGGGACAAGACGATTCGGTTGAGGGTGGGTGGCCGTAATACTTTAACCAAGGTTGCGGCTCAGGTCTACTTAACCCAAGCTGTTATCGCTGCTCTCAACTACCAATTTGACGAGCACCTACCTACACAAACATCTCATCAAATCAGTCCGACAATGAAGTTCGCCAGTTCCATCTTGGTGGCTGCGGCCGGCGCCCAAGCCCACTGTGAGCATAACTGCCTCAACACGGAACACCCTCAAACCCTAACACCCTACCAGACACCTTCACAGGAACCATCTACAACGGAGCCAAGTCGAGCGAGTGGGAAACCGTCCGCCTCACCGAGAACAGATACTCGCACGGACCAGTCACCGATGTCTCCTCCACACAGATGACCTGTTACGAGCTCACACCAGGCACACCTGCTCCCAAGACCCTGGCAGTCACCGCAGGAAGCAACGTCAGCTTCAACGTCGATACCAACGTCGGTCACCCTGGCCCTCTGCAGTTCTACCTCGCCAAGGTCCCCTCGGGCCAGACTGCCGCGTCTTTCAACGGCAAGGGCGCGGTGTGGTTTAAGATCTACGAGGATGGTCCCTCGGGCTTGGGAACAGGTTCGATTACCTGGCCCAGTGCTGGTATGTTTTTTCCTCCCCCCCCCCCCTCTCCCTCCATGTCACTCACTAACCCCCCTCCCCTCCCCAGGGAAATCCCAAGTCAGCGTACAAATCCCCTCCTGCGTCGCAAACGGCGAATACCTCCTCCGCGTCGAGCACATCGCCCTGCACTCGGCCGGAAGCGTCGGCGGCGCCCAGCTCTACATCTCGTGCGCACAGCTCTCTGTTACCGGTGGCAGCGGCACCCTTAACACGGGGAGCTTGGTCTCGTTCCCGGGCGCATATAAGGCGACGGATCCGGGGTTGTTGTTCCAGTTGTACTGGCCGGTTCCGACGAGTTATGTCAATCCGGGCCCGGCGGTTGTTAAGTGCTAGGTGGCTGGGCACCTGGCATGGTATGGGGGTTTGAGGAGGAGTCTAGATGGGTGGATTTAGTTCTTGGATATACTTTTGGTGATTGGTTTGATGCATGCAACGCTTTTGCATTTTTGGGACGGCAGTTGGTTGGACTCGTGTGATGGCGGGATGTTGACAGAACGCCGACCGGTTAGCATGCAAGAAGGAGATCTCCTTGTAGGGACACTGCACTCAGAACAGATAAACTGTGTTGCATTGACTCAGTTAAAATATAAGCTCGAGCACATTCTTGTCAGCTTTGCAGTCCGACATCGTGGGTTGTGGGTCCTTGAGTCCTGGTTGGCTAGCTCAATATTTGCTAAGCCTTGATTGGCTGTGTCAACTCCCACAATTTCCCACTCTCTTACAACTGCAGATACCCGCGTCTCTGTGCAAAATGCACAGATACTGGAGGTCTTCCTAGCCTATTTAAACCCGGAAGCACTATTGTACAGAAATAAGCGCCATCCCCAAGGCCAGTAGGTTCATGAAACTGTCTGTATCACACATCTCCCGATGCCCTCGTCCATTTTATCATGCAAGCACAAGACCAAAAGCAGCTCCTCAAAGAAAAAGTCGACAACTTTTATAATCGCGGCGGTACAGACCCTCCGGCTGGAAGGATACTCGTTGTAGCATTAATCAGCTGTTCTATTCTTGCGATGCGCTGGGCCGGGGTTTCGGGCTGTGGCTGCATGAGCCGGTCTTCCAATGTGGACATGTCGTAGAGATAAGCGCCCAACATGGAGGTTGATGATGGCGCAGCGGCACTGCTTGGGATACTTGTAATTAGCAAAGGAAATGAATATTGGGCCGCAGGATGAGACGAACCTGTTGCTTGTGTTGCTCGTTGTGGAGTTCATGGTGATGGGAGTGAGATAAGCTTTGTGGTATGTCTGAGGGGGGAAACGCGAACTTCTTGACAACGTGACTTTTGAAATTGGCATCTGACGTTTGTTTCTTAGATGTAGCAAATAGTCCTTCTGATGATATAATGCGGAAGATCGCGAGTTTATCAATCCTATTCTTTGACATAGGTGAAAAGCACGGGATTTAATAGGTACACGAAGGTCACTTATTGGGAACCAGACTCCTCAGTTTCGATTTCCCTTGCCATTTTCACATGTACGATTCCATGATCGAATTGCTGACGACTTGCACGGGGTTGAGAATCCTACCTTAACACACGTTTTCAGGACTGCTGGAGTTCAATTCTCGATCTCCCGGCCCTCAGTCACGGACTTGGGGCTCGGGAACGAAATCCTGGCCAATCACAGCCAGCTCGTTTCCCCCTGAAACCCCTGGCTTGGCGCTGCAGGCCGGCGCTTGAGCGCTGGGGATCGAAGCCTAAGCCAATCAGATGTCTCAATTCGACACCCCCTTGCTCGGTCAGGGGCCGCCAACCCCACCCTGCTCAGAGCCTCAGCTACTTCCTCAGCTGCTCATTTCCTGAAGGCAGACATCGCTGCGCATCGACGCTGGGGACATCCCTCTTCTGTGCCGAACTGGCATTTCTTTCTCTCCCATCATCGTCCCAACATCCAGTTCCCGCGTATCGAAAGCCGGCCTTCGAAATCGCCATGGATCCGCAGTTGACGTGTGCTATGGGGGATGCCACCGATGGCTGCCTAAATCCCGTTACCATCGAAGGCAGTCGCGTTCCACAATCCAGACCCGAGAAGGGCGCACAGCATTTCCGCATGCTGCCCACCGCTCTTCAACACAGGACTGGAACCAAACCAAGCCATGACGATACCCCTCGCTACCATGCTCCATCACTCTCGCAGTCAAGTTTGCTGTCCGCCAGCTCACGATGCTTCAGTCCGTCCCCCACCAGCACCCCGACCACGTACTCATTTGGACCTCGCTCGCCCACAAGTCTCACCTCGGGTCTTCATAGTCCTCCATCAATTGCTGGGATGAGCTTCTGCCACAGCAGGGAGCCCTCCCTGGACAACGCGTTGCCCCTGGGCGCATCCAAGCCCCAGGACCTCTTTTCCAGCTTGAGGGCCAATGCGCATGCAACAAAGGGCCTGAGCAAGAAGGGGCATAGGCACGGTTCGTCGAGCGCCGATGCTTCCATCCGGTACCGGCATCGCCCAGTGCAGTCGATTGACTGGATCAATTGGCGGCAAACTTTCCCGTCTGATTCGACCGAGGATGGCTGCGAGCCCAAAACTGAAGAGGACGAAGATGACGACCTGATCGCCTATCGCAATGAAGCCGGGGCCAGGCTGGCTGTGGCCAATGATGGCAACGAGCACATGAGTGAGCACTCTACGTCGGTCGATGGACATGATTCACGACCACAAGCCCCGGCGCTAGATACGTCTCAAGGCCATACAGAGTAAGCCCATCCCTCTCTACCTTGCCTCAGCTACAAGGGCTCTAGCACTCGTGCCAAGGACCAGGCTAACACATAACACAGGTCCGCGGCATTCTCACAGCAGACCCCGCCAGATGCGGCACCCGTGTCGATCGTGACACCTATTGACAGTTACGATGATGCATCTACACCCAACTCTGACGATTGCGATGCAACGATTCCTGATGATAATCAGCCACCTAGCCAAGCCGAGGATCTTGCGCGTACCATCCTCAGAGATGGATTCAACCTTCGTCTCGGCTACTCAGAACCTCCCCGGGAAGTTGTCGATGTTGTTCGGGATTGTCTCGACGAGATATCTCTTACTCTTCAACGTGCCCGGGGCGTTGGGCTAATCACGGCGAATACTGCATCCCCCGAATCATCCGGCTGGTGCTCGGCCACTCCTGCTTCACAATCATCTTCGAGCAAACCAGGGAATCGGAAGCGGACTTCACGGGGTCGTTCTGATCGAGATGACGACTTGCACGAGGAGGATTCGGATGATGACGATGTGGCCGAAGCCGCCGTTGGACAAGCCGAACCTGGGCATAGGAAAAAGCCCAAGTTGGAACAGTACCCGTGCCCTTTTCGGAAAAGAAACCCCGTTCGATTCAACTGCCGAGAGTGGGAGTACTGCGCCAAAGCTCCATTTAAGGGAATGACGGAACTGAAGAAGCACATCATCAAATATCATCACCAGCAGGAGGTTGTCTACCAGTGCATGCGGTGTCGTGAGAGATTCGCCAAGATGGACGACCTGCAGTCACACATGATGGTCGACGCGGCGAATATCTGCCAGGCCAGACCGGGGTTGTCGAGTGGGCCCGACGAGGAAACAGTCAACCCCTCTGTTGGAGCTAGGCTGCGAAGCAGGTCGGAGCAGTTCAACTGGGAAAAGCTCTGGCGAGCCCTATTCCCCAACGACAGTAAAGTTCCTGACCCAGGTTAGTTATGCATGCCCTCGTACAATATTTTCGTACCCTTTGGAACACAGCTGACACGTTTTCAGAGTTCGAGCCTGTCATCGAGCTTTACGAAGTTGACGAAGAGTATGAGACTGGCTGGTCAGGATTCCAAGACCAACTTTCCTTGACGCTAGAAATGTTGCTCTCGAGCCAGAACGGGCCAACGGATCGGGACGCTGTCCGGCGCCAGCGGCACGTCATGTGCAGTACTCTCGAGAACCTGGTCAAGGAGTTCGTTGCTTCATTCTTCCAGAACTCTCGAGCGCGAGGGGCCAAGCCATTCAAGGCAGAAGCCCCTGTCGAGAGGGCTGCAGCCGAAATGCCCCCAGTACGTCCGACAATACGAGCGCCGTCTCTTGCGAGTAGTGCCACGAGGCCCTCTTCATTCGCGAGTTCAAGCAACTGGTCCAGTCCTCGAGCCATACGCCCAAATGTGGCCTCATCGTCGTCTTCTGCCCGGCAATCAGGGATTAGTCTTGGCGCCCACTCCTGGAGCTCGATCAGCTCTCGGCAAACAGGTTCTCCACGGATCGCAGTAATGCGCCAACCTCCAGTCCCATCTGTAGTCACGCTCCCTTCTCGACCTGGGCATGCGCAGCCCGCTGCGATGGAAATGTCGGCCTCATCGCAGTTCAAGCGAAGGACATCTCCCCACGATGATACGGCCGGCAACCCTCGCGACTCTGCCATTACCGACATGGGCTGCCCCCATTGCGTGGTAGGCCTCACTGACCAGCCATGTCTGTGTGGGTCGGTTTCTTATTTCGACTTCGAGGGATATATGGGTGGCGCACCCAATGTCGAACTTCCCTTCACCAATATGACGGAAGACTTGTTGTTCCTTGAGGGTACATCGGCGGACTCAGGTATTTATGGGGGAAATTCCGGAGTATGGGATACTGGAAGCTTCCCAAGTTGAGTGGACAGGGAGAATGGCTCAGGTGTAATGTTTAATATACGGCGTGGGAGGCGCTGGTAGTCGGCACACAAATGCAAGAACGAGCTGCTAATCAATGGGGTACCCAAGCATGGTATATCATCTTTGACGTTGGATGAAGTGAGGCTAAAGGCGTTAAAAAGTATTGCCGGGATCCACTGCAGGATATTGGTCTTGGCTATCACCGCAACCAAATGATATTGCGAGCCGCACGGATAAACTGGTTGATGAGACCTTGTCGGCGAGCATTCGTGGCCGGGCGGGGTAACTCCAAGGCTGATTGTCCTACAAAATCCGGGATGCATCCGGAAAGAACACCTCAGCTGTACTATCTGCATCAAGCTGAAGGAATCTCTTCCCAATTTCAGTCACAGCCACCCACAGCTCACCACCCGCTCAAATGGCTTACACTACCCTCAAAACCCTCTTCCTCTCAGCCTGCCTCGCCAGCTGGGGGATAGCAGCCCAATCGGCAGCATGCACAGCCATCCCAAGCTGGACCATCGACGACGTGCACATCAGCTTCAGAAACCCAACACAGGCCAACTTCACGCTCACCAACACCCTCACCAAGATCACAGAAGACATTTCATGCAAGCTCGAATTTGCCACTCTCTGTGAGATCAGGGGCACCCCGCAGGATAAGGACTTGTACATCCATCTGCAGGCGAGGAATGAGGATGTTTGGTTCAATGTCACGTCGCCGTATACGTGCGATGGGAAGTGAGTTTGAATTGCAGCGGTGTTTTGGGGAGTTGGAAAGGGGGTTTGCTGACTGATTTACAGGACCGGACAAGTGACTGGGATTGGGGAGCGGTTGTTTGAGTGCCCGGAGGACTTGTATAAGTGCGAGTCGGGGAAGATTGAGGTCGAGGGGGCGTTTTTGGAGTGGTGATTAATGCGGGTTTGTGGTGTGATAGAGTTGATTGGTAGAGGATAATATCTAGATGCTCGTCCTTTTTGTGTTAATGGCCGTTACCCATGACCGGATGCCGCTGACTGGATGTTCAGCAATGACTCTGCTCAGGCAGATGTCTCCTCCCCCTCATCCCTAGCTCTACTAGCTGTGGCAGCACAACTACTAGCACAAGCGGTGTCCTCCTCCTCACGAACAGCAGTTGTATCTCCACCATAGCCCCCATTGGACTTGATCACCGTATCATGTATCCCCACAGTCTCCAACATGAACCTCTCAACAGGTGTCATGTCCGCATAACTCGCTGTAACCTTCTTGGCGATATCGTCCGGGAGATTGATGTTCAAGAGGCGCATACCCTTGAGCAGGTCTTGAGACAGTTTCTCTCGCTGGGATGGGATGATCAAGGATGTGACCAGCGGTGTTGAGGTGTCTAAACCGCCTGCTGGAAAGGGGATGTCGAGCTGTGGGGAGGAGGTTGGGTCGCTCGGGTTCTTTACCGCGGTGATGCCGGGGAGAAGGATGAGAGGGACGTGCGTGGCTGATGAAGGGATTGCGATAGATAGGTTGGCACTGTCAGGATGGAGGTTAGAAGATGATACCTGGGGGTTGTCGGGCCATAGGAAGGCTCAGAGTAAAGCCAAGGCGATGTGAATGAGGTTGTGGGCAGTAGATGCCCTGAGGAATCCGTTGTGGGATGAATGCCACAAAAGGAAGAGGAAGAGAAGCCGGGCCACTGCCGGCGGCCTTGGCTCGTGGGAAGGGAGGGGATGGATGGGATAGGATCAGATGGAACAGGTCGGTAGGTCTCAACAAGATAAAAAGACCAACTCGGTATCATGGCTGGACAAGGTTCGTCCGTCAATATGTGCTTCCATGGTAAAGAAGGTGAGCAGCACCGAAACCGAGAGAATGCGAAGCAACTTGATGGGTAGTCGAGAAGAACCCGCAAGGCAACTAGGCAGGCTGGAATGGGAGCTTGAAGAATGATGATTTGGGCCGACAAGCTGAGGAAAATGGAAGAGACATGCGGTTCCATTTATTCGACTGACGGGCAGGGTTGTTAAGTAGGAGCACCCTACCTGCGTGTGCAATGCGTGTCGACAGCATTCCCAAAAGCGGGAGTCGAGACTCGAGGGCGCGATGGACTGGGGAAATGCATCGAAAATTGCCAGATGTAGATCCACTTTGCGTTCCAGGTTTGGGAAGTGTTCGACTGACCCCCCTGCTAATCCATGGCCCAAATCCGTTGCAGCCACATGAGTTCATCGAATGGGAGGCATTGGTCGGTGGAAGGCGGATGTGCACTCGTGGAGCTGTTCTGGGGTTGGCGCCCCATAGCCAACCCAAGTGAACTGTGTGCCGTGGCAGGCTCAAAAATTGTTGGCTGTCCCGCACTGTGGCCGCCCGGTCTGGCTAGGTACGTACCTAGGTACCTGCCGACGGATTGCGCCTCCCGGGCTCACCGGTCATAAGCTTACCCCCTGGCCCCAAAAAAATTGTGCTCCTCGGCCCGGACTCTCTTTGTTTCTCAAGATCGATTTCACGCCTAGGCAGTTTTGCTCGGATGTTTGAAGGTCACGGCTAGGCGTCTGACCGGTCACTGGGCCGGTCTGAACAGGGATCCACCACACTGTCCGTCAACCAGACAGACCGCCGACAAGGGTTCTCTGGCAGGTCGGTCCCTAAACGGAAATACCTAACAGTAGATTTGTTTTAGTCAGTGAAAGTAAGTGAGTGCCATCCACGGGTGCCGCCGTCCCATCTTCTTTGATCGCGGCATGCTGCGAAGATCCCTAAGGCCAGGTCTAACACACCCTCTGTAATCCGTACGGTGACTGTTTGTTCACTGCCCAACTGTGAACAGGCCAGATACCTCACGCTGAGGGCGGAAACCTTACTGCCATGGAAGGCTCCAGAGTGAAATTGCTGAATGAATTCGTATGTGGACATGGGCTTGAAGGTACGTAGGTACTAAGAAGAGGGTGCACTGGCTCCCCTGACGCCCGCATCCCACCTCGGGGCGCCTGAGGGTTCGACCCCCTGCGACCCGAAAACACGGCCCCGAGCGAGTCGATGCGTGGCTCGCATCAGCAGCAACCTTGCAAACCCTGCAGACCAGCCAGCTCCACCCTCCAACAACCCTTGCATCATCGGCATCGCTTCAGAGACAATGGAATCTTGCATTCAACGGCCGGATCGGTTTCAATCTACCTTCAGTCGCGCGCCGTAGTGCCGAGCATCGTCACCCGTCCGCTACTTGCAAGGTAAAGAGACCCCCGCAGGACTGACGGACTATGCGACCAAGAGCAGTCTCCCGCAAGTCGGATCGGTGGTGCTGCCAGCGGCGGCAGGCCATTGCAATTCCGTGCTCACCGAATCGGGGCGGGGCAACCCCACGCCCAGCGACCGCCACACGTCCCACATGCTATAATTTTTGATTGGCCCTTCCTTCAAGGATGTACACGCACGTCGCGTGGGGTTCCCCCAATGTGGCCTCAGGACACACATTGACCTCAACTCCGGCCACAATTGTCATCGTACCTGGGGCATCTAGTTAATATGATGTGGAGGGAATCTCTATCGTTCCGGTGAAATTCGTAGGAAGAGGCTCTGGTTCTTCAGCATTGGATGACGTTGAACTCTACACCCTCTGTTCAGGAAGTATTCTTCTCTGAATGAAGGCCTTTGATTGGTTGCATCTGCCTGTTTCAGGGTTCGGGTTAATTTAATTCGTTGCATGTCTGAAAAGGGGGCCGCTAGCCTACCATTAGGAACTGTGGATGGATTCAATCGGGCACGCTCTGAAATTAAGATAATAGCCCGGTGGAAAAGTATGTAAGTAGTAGTGAAGCGAGGCGCGTATGAGTTTCACGGCAGCCGGGGGATGTTCTAAGACTTTGCCTGAGCCATGTAGCAGGTGATGGAAAGACTCCCCTCTCGACCACTAGGTACATGTATCTCACGGACTCCAAGTTGTCTAAGCTCCCACAATCCTTCCCAACGAAGACCAATATCACAACCGCCAACACTTCCATGCCTCCAACCACGAACGAAATGCCTCTTACACACTCCCATTCCCCGCAGCAGTCGCAGCGCAACTTGCACAGACAGAGCCTGCTTCCTGGACAACAATGTCGCCACCGCCGTCAGACTCAGCGATTGTCCCTTGTACATCCAGAGTTTCCACCAGAAACCTGTCCATGGGTGTCATCCCATTGTAGGTGGCGGCAATCTTGTCGACGACATGCTCGGGGAGGGAAATGCCCAACAGCGACATCCCTTGAATGATGGTTCGGGAGGAGGTATCGGGTTTCTTCGAGGCGGTGGTCGTGTCTGGGGGATGGATGTCGGAGTGGCCGTTGTCGGGGAGGGCAGCTTCGAGCTGTGGGGTCTTGGTCGTTGGGTCGTGTTTGCCTAGGGCGGCACTTAAATAATGCGTGAGTGTAAGGTGGTATGGTTGTTGTGTGAAGGGGTCGGGGGGTAGGGAGGCAACAATGTGTATGTGTTGGAATCATGGCAGGGAATTGCCAAGGCATGATGGAACGACGAAGGGGTGGATAGGAAGGAGGGGCGGTACAAGGGAAGGGTGGACGGATGTGGGAGGAGAATGAATCTTGGTGAGAAGATATGAGATCGCCGGCGATGATGACAATAAAGGGAGCCACTGACGTAGTATCGTTCTGAACATCCGTATTGCAAAAGGTTGAGATGATGCCGTCTGTGATGGCGCTATGAGGAGGTGGCATGTTGGTGACTGCCCTGTGGTGGATGGGATGCACTAAGACCACGCTATCTGGGACTAGGAGATTTCTCCGGGGGGTACCGCAGGCGGAAGGAAAACCGTGGCCGGTGGTTTGAAAGGGGGAAAGTGGTAGGAGGAGAAAGACATGTTGCTGGGGAATTCTTGGTTCATTTATCCCAGAGACGATGTGGGATGCAGGCTTGTCTGTTGAGATGATGGCGCCTGGACACCAATTCTGTCCTGGAGTTGTGCAAAATGCAACTTTTACGCCTGGCTGGCTTGGGGACACCTAGGAAGCGGTGGAGCTATTCGGATAGGGAGCACTACCAGAGTTGCATACCTGCTGCAGAACCGCTGCTGGTAAATGTGCAATCGGCAAGAAACCTGGAACGCAAGACAGCTAGTTCGATTTGTAGATTTCTGGCGGGAATGGCGGGGGCACTTGCAGTTTGCATGCATTGCAAGACCTCAGCTGCAATTGGCAAAATAGGCAAAATATGCAACACTGGGGTTGACCAAATCTGTCAAAACGTAACCACAACGCACGGCACCCCCCGGTGGAAGATTTACATTTTGCAATTTCAGCTGCAGATGGCGCAGCGACTTCGTTCCCATTGGTCAACGAGTTCGTCTCGCTGTCCGAGTTGCATGCATGTTACAGCATGGCGGTGCGGGGTCTGCCAGCCACGATTGCTGTCTCCCGCAAGACATGCCAGCGACACGAAAATGTCCGGTCTGACCCACTGCAAAACTTGGATTCCACACGGACACAGCCCTACCCAACTGGCTTCCAACAAATACCCTTATTTATCTTCCAGTTCCAGCATTCTACCCGGGGTGTTTTGTTCTGTGACACGCCCTAACTACCTCCCAAGGACTTTTGATAAAGGATGGCTAAAGATTGGACCGCGGAGATCCAAAATGAGGTCAAGAGACTCTACGTCGATAAGAAGGAGCCCCTTGGTGAAGTTATGCGCATGGTGAAGGGAAAATTCAGCTTCAGTGCTTCGTAAGAACTTCTCCCCTCCCGGCCCGCCACACAAGAGGGTCCATTTACCGATAACTTGCGACAGAGAAAGATCGTATCGGACTCAGCTCGCGAAATGGGGCTACACCAAGTATGTTACCCAAGCCTCCCCGACACCGAACCGTGGGCTACGCCCTCATCGTGGTGCGACGCGCCGCGCTCACGGCATTTCCGCGACAATAAGGCGGAGTAGCGAAATGCCGTACGTGTTCCCCCTGTTCTGTGTTGACATACACTTACCACGCATTCAGGTCAAACAGCATGCCGGGACCGGTTGCCAACTTCTCGTCCTTTGACACGGGTGGTGCCGGTGACATGATGCCATTGCCATTTTTCGGCATATCAAATCATGAGGAATCCGATTCTGGCCCCCATGATAACATGCCCTTTATGAGTATCCCAGTTTCATCTCCGCCAGCAAACACTTTTGGGATGAATCTCCATGACGGTGACGGGAAAACGCCCTTGCACCAGGCCGTTATCGGGAAGAACGCCGAGCAGGTGAAAACACTGCTGTTTTCTGGAGCAGCGGTCAATATCGTTGACCACGCGGGAAACACACCTTTACACTACGGTGTCATCGCGGACGAGATTGACATTTCCATCATTAAACTCCTCCTCAGATTCGGAGCCGATGTCAACGTAAAAGGCCAGTCAGCTCGGTCGCCACTTCACTTCGCGGTATCCAATGCCGAGGTGGTCAACGTTCTCATCAGCGAGGGCGCCGATCCTGGAAGTCAAGATGACAAAGGCGACACACCTCTCCATCTCGCTCTCACAGTTGTATCATCTGACAAGGACCTAGTCATAGACGCTCTACTTGAAGCCGGGTCCAATCCAGACCAAGAGAACAACTCTGGTATGACGCCCTTTCTCAAGCTCTTGGATCGACCATACATGCCGTCTGGGATTCTGGTCTATGTCCCGGTATTTCTAGGCCGCGGAGCCAGTGCAACCAAACAAACACCCGATGGCAGGTCGCCACTTGAAATATTTTTGTCAAGGGTGAGGTCCGATAGCCTGTGGGCTTTGAAAATCCTCAGGGATTATCGAAACCCCAACGAACCGTATGTTGAGGCAGTAAAGTCGTTACTCGACAGGGGGGCCTCTGTAGAGGCCACAACGTCATCCGGGGAACCCTTGGCAATTGCTTTCTTTCGTCAAGTCCGGACGCGGTACAGCATAAGACAAGATGATCTGGGGGAAAAGATATGCGAGCTGTCAAGTCCTCAAAAAGTTTTCAGCAACGGAAATACCCTTCTCCACGAGCTGGCAGCTAGCTTGGTGGATTCCACCACGCTGTCATGGATCGAGGTTACCCTTCGGAAAGGCGCGGACCCCAACCGCAAAAACAACGATGGCAAGACACCTCTCATGTCATTGCTGTTCGTAGGTAATGGCTCGCATCAAGATGTAGAGAGGGGGTTGAAAATTATGTTGGCTCATGGCGCGAATCCATTGCGGTTGGACTCGCGCTCACAACCCATTTGCTTCCACGCGGCTGAAAAGTATGGAGGCAACCTATCTGGCATTGTCCGTCGGCTGCTTGAGGTATCTTCCACAAGAATCCGGACAGGGGAGAGTCTGTCCACGGCAACGGGCGGACAAGCCCAGAACAATGAGCTGACTTGGTGGGCGGAGTGGGAGCAAGCGGCGCGTGCAGACGACTGGGCCACTGTTGCGACATTTATGGCCAAACACTTCGATCGACATTACCCCAATGTTAACCGGAAACTGGTTTCAGTGGCATACTCGGTTCTGGCAGAGCGACACTTGAAGGCTTATCAGGAGCAGTTTGCGTTGACACTCGATCAGTCTTAAGAAAGACGACCTACGAAAGTGTGTTGTGGAGGTTCTCCTAGTCGTCCGGGAACGGGAATTTCACGTCAGCATGGAGTACTTTGATCTTCTTCTTGCACTTTGTTGATCGGTGGAGCCGTAACTAAAGGTTCCTTACATATTAATACGAAAATATTCAAACTGTGCCTTGTGTTTCACCCCCATCCCCTAGGGGTCTAGAGGAGCTTAAACCTGGTGACATGCGGCGACAGCAATCGCTGAAGATGAAACCCCCACAAAGCCCGGTCTGCCTTCGGCACTGTCACCATTCCCACTCGGCGAAACTCCTTGTCGCGTCCCGGAACGGGAGAAACACATAGAAGAGCACATGATAAGGGCCGAGCCCGCTTCATCAACTTAAAGGGATAACTCGCGAGCAGGACCAGGTGGGTTACCACCTCTCCCGCGGCAGATGGGTCGTCCTCCAGATCCATGTGGTCGAGAGAGGCAGCGCCGGCCATGAACGACAGCTGTGCGTCTTCAGGGGTGAACACAACCTCGTCAATGCCATCATCATACCTGATGACCTCTCTCGTGACTCGAATCAGAGGGGCTCGAAGCGTAATTGTCCCCTTTCCTTGCCCAAATGCTCCCCCATCTTCTGGCCGTTCAACCTCAAAATCAAGCACCTGTACCCACATCTTTGGGTCAACACCATACCACACCCAGCTAGTAAAGCTCACAGGCCTCCCACACGACGGCCATGCCCACGATGGAAACAAATCTCTATCCACCTCAGCAGAAACCGGCTCGCCCGAGACCTCCCAGACAAGCAGGTCAGCCAAGAAAGGTCTCCAGCATCCAAACGCGTAGTCAACCTCGCGGTAAATCCACGGCCATTTCCGCTGCAGCGCCACAGCAATACCCTCCAGCGCAGCGACCCTATCCCCAAACTGCGTCAACAGCCGCGTCGAGTACGTACTAGCTATATCCCCCCACAGATACGAATAAGTCTTGTCCATCCCCGCGTTCGCAAACAGCTTGTTCACAGACACATGGCTGATGTTGTACCTGCGAGTGAAAACCCTGTCCCCATCGCTAGTTTTCGTTGGGGGCCCGGACGTCCTGCATTCGCACTGCACCTCGCTGGCACAGGTCCATGCCATTTCTCCCTTGCCGATATACAGCGTCCTCTTGGCTAGGAACCGCTCTTGGAAGGTCCAACCGCGCTCTTCGATGATGTTTAGTGTGTCTTTGGGGTCTTGGTCGAAGGTCTCGTGTGCCCAGTGGCCCGGGAGAGACCGGCATCGCTCGTGCTCCATTTGCTCGATCACGGCTTTGACCGTCCCGGTAGATTCACCCCCATTCGGGCTTGAGCGGTCTGTGGGATAAGCCAGGTCAAAAACCTTGGGTGGAAGGGGTCGCATCTCGGGTGGACTGAGGGGGCAACCTTCAAGCACACTGGAAGAGCCTGCTGCCGACAGGGCGAACAGCGCTCCGGAATAGATGTCTGCCATCTGGGGGATCTGGCTGTTCTTATCGTCCGGGTCGTCCTGGATAATACACAGTGCATCGACCCAGAGATAGGTTTGCCCGAGTAGTTTGCAGGCGGCAACTGCGTCCTTGATAGTCTGAGGGAGGGAAGTAATCGGGATTCCCGTCGTGTGTTCATCCAAGTTTGTTGTGTACGTGCAGAGGTTGCCTCCGTCCTTGCCCCAGCAGTAACTGAGGGCGACGTATGGTATTCCGGGTGGAAGCTTGTTGTCTTCAGTGAGGACTAGGCAGATTTTGTTGTTGTCTGAGATGTCAAGAAGGCGCCGAGGTAAGGCGTACTTTGCGATATCTGCATTGCAGTGTTCGTGGGAGGCAACACATTCCGACAGCCAGGTCTTGGCAAATCCGAAACGCTCTTCGGGAGACTCTCGAATGGGTCGAAATTTCTCGTGCGTAGGTGCAACTGCAATCGGTATGCCCAGCCTAGGATCTGAGCGGCGATGTTTGTCTTTGACGTCGTCTGAAATGCCGTATTGAGCAATCTGACAGCTGATAAGGAGGTGAGCACACGCGAGACTCACCAGCAACGAGATAAATCTTGTAACCAGGTGCTGTCTCGAAGGTATCCTGGGGACCAATGATTCCAATCTCCAGAGTGTTGTCGTGCCAAACACTTCCAACCAGTTTCGTATCGGGCTCGTTGATGTCTGTGACGCGACTCAAAACTTCGCGGAGAGCCCAGCATCTGGTGCATTGGCTGGCTGACGCGATGACGTCGCGTAGCAGGACCCTTTTGTCGTACACGTCTCCGCATATCTCCTTGCAGTGCGGACAGTTTTCCCAATATTTGGGGCTAGTGGCTGTCCGAGTCGCCATTCTGCTGTGTGATGATGCCGGGTCGTTCGAGGCGTGTCTTGCGGTGTTACAGTGTAAGAGAAGTTTCTAAGATTGTGTCCTCTGACGTCCCGGTTTCTCCTTTCCCCGCCGGAATCCGGAGTCGTCCGCATCTGCTTTCAGCTGCTGCGGGGAACGCGTGTTGCGGCTGTCGATTGGCTGACACAACGATGTGCAGCGGCCTAAGGTGCCCGTTCTCGGATGCAAGCTGTAATTGGATATTGGGCCAATGTGCAGGTAATCCAGGGAAACTCATTCATAGGTACTGTCCCGATGTAGATTTGGTCGTATGTTTGGGTGGAGCACCTCGAAAGGAATGCAGGGCACGCCAGGGAAATGGCAACTCTATTCTAAGGTACCTATGTAAGGTGTTATTATTCCAAAGGCTTCCACATAAAACTCGCCAAAAACATAAACTCCCCCCCATCATCATCCACTGCCGGATACAGCGGCACCTCCTTCCACTTCACATACCCCATCCTCGCATACCAATCCTCATTACTCCTCCCCTTCTCCGGTAACACCGCCCCGAACCTCACATGCGCCGACGCCGCCATCCCCCTCAACTCGTCGTCCTCCACGTACCGCTTCGCCAGCGTATCCAGCGTCATCGCCTTACACCCCGGCCACCCATACGGCTCCACCTTCGCCATGTCCTCGATAGCTCTCACCGCCTTCCTTGCCAACCCCCCGCCCCGGTGCTCAGGGAGGATGAACAAATTCCCGATGTTCATGACTTCCAGTTCCGGAAGGGGGTTGTCGATGCCGTTCTCGTTGGGGAATGTCTTGCGTAACATGCCGACGTGCCCTGCGTAACGCTGATGCGCGGGGAGATGCGAGGTTGAGGGGGGGACCACCCAGAACATGGCTTGGGTGCGTGCGTCGATGGCGGCGCGCCAGGCTTCGAGGATGGAGGTGGAGTGGGACCAGCCGCAGAGGAGGCGCTGGTGCTGGAGGGAGGCGAATTGGATT